>JAAUXT010128166.1_pt1 | contig 45563 bp, 47 predicted proteins | sample 7278171 | NCBI WGS metagenome assembly JAAUXT01 (sample SAMN14350112, study PRJNA611818) | marine sediment metagenome | isolation source: surface marine sediment (1.8m) | place: French Polynesia: Moorea | collected 2018-08
GTTAGACCCGCTTTCGAAAAAAAATTTTTTTTGAAAAGATCAGTAACATGATCAGTGATGCTCACTGACCATTTTTCCCAAAGTGGGGGGGGGGGGGGGGGGGCGCGGGGGGGGGCGCGGCCCCCCCCAAGGCGTGTGGACCCTGAACACAATGCAGCAGTACTGGCGTGCTTCGAACACAGGAGTCTTTCCTTTCCTCTCAGAATGCCCTTCATTTGCACACGAACGCAGTCCGAAGAACACGAGAACTATCGCACACCTGGCAACGAGCGTTGACTGACCAATTCTTGCAAAACGTTTTTTGTGCCTCTGTTGCCTTTTTTGGAGACGTTTTCTGATCGTGATGACCCAAACGCACTTGGAAGTTTCGGAGGAAGCAGTCCTCGGCCTTCTGCAGGATTCTTCCATCGAGCGAGTAGACCTCGGCCAGCCTCAGGTACTTCAGACAGTTGCTCGGAATCATGTTCTCCAACATGAATTTCTGACGTCGCAAATGAAAAAAATATCAAGAAGTGCAGTGAAACTACGTCACTTCCACTGCCTGTTCCTTCAGCAAGCCTTTAGAACAGAAAATGAGCAAATCACATTTGTTTCACAAAGTCCCACACAGTGACTCTGGCCCCACCAGTTGGTGTGATGATTCTAGCCTCACCAGTTGGTGTGATGGTTCTAGCCTCACCAGTTGGTGTGATGGTTCTAGCCTCACCAGTTGGTGTGATGGTTCTAGCCTCACCAGTTGGTGTGGTGGTTCTAGCCTCACCAGTTGGTGTGGTGGTTCTAGCCTCACCAGTTGGTGTGGTGGGTGAGACCTTTGATGTCAAAATACCAAGGCAAAACTTTGGTGTGACACCAGACAACACAAAACGCCCCCAGTATTTGCACACACTCACACACACACACACAAACAAACACACACACACACACACACACACACCACGCAGAAGACGTCCAGGTCCTTCCACTGGAGGAAGTACGCCGTGGTGAGAACAGCACAAACACACGCTCCCTGTCTAACCGTCTCACTTGTTCACACAAGCACTCATACACGCACAAACAAGTACACACCTCGCAGAAGACGACCAGGTCCTTCCACTGGAGGAAGTGCGCCGTGGTGAGAACGTTGATGACGTTGCGGTCGTTGAGCGGCAGCTCCATCGTGTACATCGCCCGCAGCACCAGCTCCATCCCGTCACTGTTCACGCCCTGAAGACCCCATAAAACACACCATAAACACACGAGAAAACACGCCACAAGAACACGAGGAAACACCACTCAGCACCAACACGCCACTAAACACCCAGAATGAGAAAACACGCCGAGCGTTTGTAGATCTGGCCCCAACAGTGGTGTGGTGGAAACACCCACAAACACATACACCACCACCAGTTGATTTGGCGAATCACATTCACAATTTTCAGTTGACCTGTTGGATCGTACATCAGACCACCATTACAACCACGAAACTGTTATTCATTGGGAAAATTCTTCACGTCAAGTACGATGCACCTCTTTCAGGACGAGCGGTTTTTTCTCGTTCGCCTCCTTGAAGGTTCCAACAAACGCCGCTTCGAAGTAAGGACTGACGGCCGCCAGCACCAACTTGTGAGCGCGAAACACCCGTCCCTCCACCTGGGAATAGAAACAGTTCGGTGTACCATTCACAAAACATGTCGAAAAATAATTCGCATTCACCCAAAATGCGTATTGTTTTCGTGAGATTTTCAGCACCGTTCCTTCAGGGTGAGTTGATTCCAACTCACGCATGGATGGTGGATAAGGCTGATGTCTTTCAGTGCGCAAAATGAAATTACGAGGGGGGGATTCTTTTCTGGCGAGAAATGTTGACGGAATTTGACACACTTGTTTCCTGTTTTTGCCATGTCATCTTTTGTTTCACCTTTTGTTCCAAGTGGTCGCACAAAAGAAATTGTGTAAAAAATGCCTTCATCATGATCAGTAACATTTCTCGCCAGAAAAGAATCCCCTCTCGTAAATCAATGAGACAGCTGCTTGAAAACGTCCTGAAAACAGCGGTCACCACCACGAAGCACCGGTACAAAATCCAACAGACCTGAATCTCAACATCCCACAGACTCTGCTTGTCGTACATTTTGGAGAGTCCGGCCACGAGGCTGTGGACCGGGAGGCTGAAGGACTCCTCAGCCTCCGGTGTCGAGCTGAATGTGTCCATCTCCGAGTCCTCCGCTTTCGCCATTCTGCAACACACACCTGCATCTTGGAACACAGTTATGACTTCTCCATCTAGATAGTCTACTTCTGTCTGAATGAGTTCATACGAGCGCCGATGGTGTCCACATCTTCGATGGGTCTTGGCCAAACTTCCCCGAACAACTGCGCAAAAACAGAAGGCCCGTTCAAGTTGTTGTTTCCCTGTTCACCCAGCATGTTGATTGATCGCAATTGCCAAGACTGCACTTGAATAACGCAAATCTGTGGTGAAGGTCTGGACTTTACTGTGCGAGCAAGTCAACATGTTGAGCAAACAGGGAAACCACAACTTGAACGGGCCTCACCGAGGCCTCAACTGTCAGGAGCTGTCACGCGGATCGATCTGGACAAATGGGTTTCAGATCCAGACCAGATCGAGACTTGAAGGTTTTGTTTGAACTCCAGATCTTGATCGACACTGGAATCTGTGTCGACCTTCGATCTGAAACAGTCGATCTGTCGATCTCCAGCCGACAACATAGAAGGAAGCAAAATTCTTGCTCGTGATTGGTGCTGTGGACTTGTCCGCCAAGTGTGCATCACATTTTTGACAACATATTAACTTACTCTGACAGACATTCAACTGCAAATTCTATTTAAATGTTTCAAAACTGAGTATTTCAGGAAAAAGTACGATTTTCCGCCCAAAATTAGTATACTTGTCTTTCCTGGCCCCAAGCGCGGGTTTCACATTCATAACTTGCGGAACAACTTACGGATATAATTTGCCGCCCGAAAAAATTTTGTCTTTCAAAGTTTGAATGAAGCAGACAAACAGTCTTCCTCACGAGTGGTTGGTTTTTGTGTGCTCCAAGGATTTGGTCAGGGCCTACAGCAGGTTCAGGGTCAGGTCGGGGGCCTGACCTCAGTCGCATCCTGGGGGTGTTTCAATGCCGGGTGCAGGGGCCCCCGGGTGTCCAGGCCTGACCCGTCGATGTCTCAGGACCTGATCCCGACCACATATCTATTTTTCCCAACGTCTGCAACAGATCCTAAAATGCGCCCAGAATATTTTCCTGGCCGCCTGGGCGGTCGGCAACCAGTCCTGGGATCTGTTCCCAACCTCAGGTTACGTCGGCAACAGTTCCTGGTCGGGAACAGGTACTGTTACACCGGGGGGGTTATGGGGGGGGGGGGGAGTTTCAAGTCGGCCTCGAAGAATCTCCAAAACAGCCTGGATCCGGCCCCAAAAAGAAAATCAGCACGCACACCAATGTGAATGTTCAATTTTCTCAACAACATTTGATGATCAAATTTTTCTTCAACTGAGGTGAATAAATTTGCAACTGTGGGGCAAAACTAGCATCGCAAACATTTTGGGGTCAGAAGCGGGACACCCCAACTCCCAACCCCCTGCCCCGTTCGACCCAGAAGAGAGAGGAAGACCGACCGACAGGCCAATTCATCCCAATTGTGTCTTCGCAAAAGAACATTTGTTGGGAATCTGGCTCCTGGTGGAGGATTTTCTTTGAAGATCAGGTACTGAACTGTGACGATGAAAATGACTGCGACCGAACATTGTCCACACGTTGAGGAATTAGGGTCGGACCTCGTGCTCTTCCTGAATCCGCTGCCCAGAAACCACCTGGGCACAGTCCAACCACCACCTGGCCAGCCAATGAGAGAGTTGTTGTGTAATACGCTCAAGTACGAGTTCAATTTAAGGTCTCGTGTTGTCATCAGAAACGCAGTACTGTCGTTCTGGGCGCAGACAAAGAAACAAATTGGCAACTTGGGGAACAAGGTAAGTTTGCATTTTCTGGTTTGATGTTTCTGTTGAATTCTTTCCAAAAGAAGACACAGTGTTCTGCAATCATTGTGAACTTGGAAACCACCTCTTTTGTCCGAAGGTTCAGTCGCAACATTTCAGAAAATTTTGTTTCGGGAGGAAGGGTTAATCGAACAATGTTTGGTATGCGCTAGTCGTGAACACCGCGCACATTTGTATTTTTTTCATCCAAGAGATGTGGCTCGGACAAGTACAGTGCAATGAAGTCCGGATCACCTGTGCACACTGAAACTGAAAATGTTTGCTTGGTCAGGTAGACTGGAAAATGTTGGGATGCAAAACACAGAAAAACAATTTTGAAGCACGAAAGCCACGACCTTTAACGCACGAGGTACGAGTGCACTTTGGGAGTGCTTGAGTGCATTTTGTTGTGTATTTGTTGAATTTCGTTCAATAACCTGAACGACACGTGCTGGCCAGTCAATCGTGTCGTACATTGAACGACAAGCATCCCTTTTTGTGTGAATGTTTGCCCTTTTGGGAACAATTTGTGGCTTCTGATCATTTTTCACTTTGCGCTTTGATTTTTAGTTCGTTGCGCGTGGCATGCGCACGCACGTGTGTTTGGTTTTGGTCTTCAACACAGGTATGTGCCAGTTCAAAATTTGGAGTTTCGCAATCCGATTCAAATCTTGGAAATTTTGCTGTCGCACCGTCCCACCCTCGAAACTACACGTGCAACTTTTGTGCAGAGCTTCCGTTTTCCTTGGCTCTCAAGACGTTCGTGACCAACCCGTTTGTCCGTTTTGTGCAAACTTTGTCTCACACAACATGTTCCACAGAATCACACACCTCACAACACCTCCAACAGGTGCCCAAAATGTTTTGTGAAACTTTTGACTTTAAATGTTCTGCACCATTCGGGGTACCCTGAAGACAAAAAGCTTCAGACCACGTCGTCGTCCTCAGACCGAAAGGAAACCACAACTTGATTGCCCCTCCGAAATCAAGGTTGCCCCCCTTCTTCGCAAGCTTTTGTACCCTCGCTCCCGACAGGTGCAAAAAGGCCACATGGCAAACTTTTTTTTTCGAAAATAACCTTCCCCTGCCTTATTTCGCAATCATCACGTGTCTGTCGATGAAGTAATAGTTTGAGAACAAAAAGCCGGAGATTAAGTAAATCCGAGGCGAAGTGCAACAGTGTCAAACCATTTGAGTAACAACTGTGGATTAATTGCCAGTTTACCTCTGGTCAACAAAAGTTACCCCTGACGACGTGCCTTGACCTGTGATTTCTGAGCCAACGTTCGTGCGTCTTTCAGACACCATGGGAAGGTGCCAACGGAAAGGAAAGAAGAAGCGATCCAAGCGAAACCATCGCAACAGAGACACAGAACCAACGTCTTCGTCCCCAGTGCGTCAGTTGGCCTTGGAAGTGGCTCCCGTGGAAGAGAAACTAGCAGACAGACGGAGACGGAAGGGTCAAGAAGCGCTGCAGCATGAGGAACGGGGACGCTCGTCGGAAGCGCAGCAGGAAATGGAGTGGGACGAGAGCACTCTCGACGAATGGCGTGCACGGGAACAACTGCGGGAGATGGGTTGTTTCCTGGTGTCAGATTTACTGGGAGCAGTGGAGGAAGGAGATCTGTCAAAGCTCAAACGCACTTTGGCGCACGAAAAAGCAATCGCTCTTCTTGACAATGACAGAGCCAAAAACGCCCTGGTCAATGCAGCCAGAAATGGACACAGGAAGTGTGTGAGGGCTCTGATTGAAGCAGGAGCTAATGTGAACTATGCAATGAAGCACCAGGGCGACGACTGGTTTTGTGGCCGTACAACCGAAGTTTGGTCGGAGACACCATTGACCGCTGCCGTGAGTGGTCGTTTCTACCATACAGCAAAACATTTGTTGAGGGCAGGAGCCGACGTGAACATCAAGGGAGGTTGTGTTCAGGGATTCAGGAGACTCATTGTCCACGCCACCCCACTCGAGATTGCGGCGTCAGTTGACAGTGTGAAGTGCGTTGACTTGCTACTTCGTGCCAACACTTCAAATGAAAATGCGATCAACGCTCTTAACCAGGCGACACGCAAAGGGCACATTAGTATTATTGATGTGATACTGAACAAGATAATTGGCCTTAATCAGAAAATATTGCAAAACGCCATAGTGTTCGCTGTTTGCAACGCCGACTATTTCATGGGCGCCAACAAGGCCGCCAAAGGTGTGAGACACTTGCTGTCGGCTGGAGCAGATGTCAATTGGATTGATCCTGCAGATAATAGCGGAACTCTCATCTCACAGCTTGTGCGTGGCACGAATTGTTGGTCATCGGCACCTGGGCAGTGGTGGAAAGAGACCGATCCGTACAGCTGCCAAATGGCAGCGGCTGTCCTGAAGATGATCATCCTCGAGGCTGGTGTCAGTGTGAATGCCATCTGTGACGACACATGGACCCCTCTGTCTCTTGCAGTCGAGCACCACATTTGTTATTCTGTCATTGTGGGTTTGATTGATGCAGGGGCCGATGTGAGTGCGCCAGCCCTGAGTGGTCCGCTGATTTCATGGGCCATGTGTGGGTGGCCGAGGCGCACGAGGGTCGACAAGACAAAGACTTTAATTTCGGCCGGAGTGGATGTGAACGGGGTGGACAGGGACGGACACACTTTGCTCTGGAGAGCAGTCACGGGGAGAGACAAGGAGAGGGTTCGGGTCGTCAAAAAAGTTGTGGAAGCAGGCGCCGACGTGCAAGGGGCCGATCCCGAGATTTTTGGTTTGGGTTTCATGAACGTCGTGTCTATTTCGAAGATTTTGCTGCAGCACGGCTGCAGGGTTGGGCAAGTGAGGCTCGGTTTGTCTGACCACAGGAGTGGGTTCGTGCGAAAGCAAAAGCGTCTCTTGGCGAAGGCAGCAGGGGCAGAATTGCTTGACGCGAAGAAACCTGTCGTTAAGACTCGCATGCCCAGCAATCTGATGCATCTGTGTAGAGAAGCGATCAGCAAACACCTCATGAGTGTGAGCGACGTCAATCTGTTCTGGCGGGTTCCCCGGCTGGGTCTTCCCTCGATAATGGAGAAGTATCTCCTGTACTACGTGGACGTCGGGAACCTGCCTGACTCCGCCACTTACAAAGGTTGCTCCACCTGCGGCGATGAGACTTACGAACCCAATTCAGACCACAGCTCACTGAGTGACTTTTGAGCAGCTGCTTGTGTCTTGGGGATGGAGCCAGAATTCCGAAGTTCAAAATTTGAAGTTCTTTGCCATCGGGAAATAATGGAGAAGGTCCGGAGCTTTCGCTCCACCTTTGGTTTATTTCCCGGTGACTGATCTGATAAACGCATGATTCGGGAGAATCCCGCACCACGCCCCTCCTTCAAGGAGAAAAGGGTAAAACTGCACAAGATTCGCGATTGAGCAACGAATCCGCTGAAGAATCGGAACAAATTAAAGACGTGTCCAAAGTGAAAATTGGTCACTTTGCACAAAAACATCCTCCTCCGAATGTAGGACGACTGCGAATAATGATGTGTACACTTTTTGAATAAAATTTCTCCATCATTCCTTGTCTTGTTCTTGTGGTGTGTTTGTTCCTGCACACACGCACACCTTCCGAAATCCAGCAAATTTCTACGAGTACCCTCAGATAAAGTGAACCCACCGCCCTCACCCAGAAAAGAAAAGCCATGTACGAAACACGTGCACGTGTCACTAGTGACCGTGTGCTTTCTGATCTCTTACAAATGTTTTGAAACGAAAGGTGACGTGCTTCCAGAGCTGAAGAAATTCAGCGCATCATGCACAAAGGTGCTTTGTTTCGTTTGCGTCGTGCCTCCGCGAACCCAAACCACGCCCATCCCCACAGAATCTTGTTGGTTTGGATCTCCATCTAGACCGCGTTACCCCAACCCTTGTTTTGCACTCGGCCAGGGAGACCCCGCCCAAAACCTCTTGTTCTTGTTTGAACGAAAGAAGTTTTGTCCGAGTAAACCACACAAAGCTCGGTGAGTGGCAGCTCACAGTTTACTCGAGAGGCCTGATTGGTTGCAGCAATTTTGCAGTGGATCCAATCAACAGTCTCAACCTGGGGAGTTTCCCAGACACTGAAAGTGGCTGAGACCGAGTGCATTTTCACCGTTTGTCAACCGAATTGTTCGATGCAGAAAATTCTCGAAAATCCAGACGAACGCCAAGGAAAAACAAGGAACGAAGGCGCACCTGTTGGCGCTTGAAACCAGACACTGCTTTTGCACATTCTGTCCCGGACAAGGTGCAATGCGATTTCTGCTTTTATAACCTACTCCAATGCAAGCCAAAAACGCCAGTTTTGTCTTGAAGCAAATTTTTTTCGGAAGAAACACAATTCTGGACAAATGCGATCCGGATAGGAACAAGTGTGAACTGAGTTCGTGGTGGATCCAGGGCTCTGATCTCGCAAAAGTTTCTTGTCTGGTTTGTGCAAAATGCTGTCCGTGTTGAAGTTTCCTCGTTGAACGAGTCCCACTCATCAAATCCCACAAAGATTTTGTGGAACAGGTTCCTGGTTGTGAAAAAAAACTCCACAGTGCGCAATCTATCTTGCGCAGCTTAATTTTCGGTGGTCAGCTGGAACCATCCCAGTAAAACAATAAAGTCATCGTTTCTTATCTTTTCAAGATTGTATTTTTGCTCACAAGTTTGCAAAATCTTTTCATCCGATTATTTCTGGTCAGTTTCCCACGCACTGGAAAGAACCCTGGGAGAGACAGATCTGGGGTACATGTAAAGTTGCAAACAAAACGCATTGCTGTCACAACTGCAGCAGAACAGTCACGTTCAAGCAACATTGTATCAACGCTTTGCTCTGCGAGCCCCTTGTTCGCGTCTCGTCTGTCAGCGGAGTGGATAAGGAGCGCCCGAATAATGCGGATCCAATCTTCAATCTGAACACGCTCTGGTTAAAAGCTGTCACACCAGTGCGTGTCAAGCCTCAATATTTGCGGCTGACAAATTGAATGGTAATCATGTAGTTGCTGAAACAAAAGGGCTGATGTCCCTGACCCAACGTTTCAACTCGTCTCATCGAACCCTGCTTGCTGATCAGAGTTCGGTTGATATGCGCTTTCTCAACGCGAAAATGTTTTGCAGGGACAAAAAAGTACAAAGCCCAAATTTCAACCAAGCGATTCAAAATAAGGACAGCAATTTTCAATGACGTTCCCAGAGCCTGATCCATGAATCGATCATGGGAAGGGTACAACTGTCACCCATTTGCCCGCCCCCTCTGGAGCCGCCCCTGCGTCCTGACCCCGTTCAGTGCAGCAGGTGCAGGTGCAGGGTTTCCCCGCCATCAACCAACCCGCTTCCCACGCGTCATGCAGGACGCACCGCTCGCTTTTTACGGCTGCCGCTTGTCGGATGGGAAGTTTGTTGTTCTTTGTCTGCGTTGATGAGATAAATATATTAACACATTTCTGACAGAGCCCACCACAAGAGAAGCAGAAATTTTGTTTCTTTTTTCGACAAGCAGTTTTCTAGTTGAACACAGTCACACCTGGAAAAGTGTTTGTTTTCAGTCTCGTGAAACGCGACCTGGGTATGTTATCAGCATGTGTCTGCCCGGAATTCGGCAAAGGACCCCCCCGTTTGGGAATTTCATGTTTGATGCAGATTTGACAAAAAAATTGAAATCGGTGGGCTTAGGTCTGGAACTTAGAAATTTTCGGCCCAGACACGAGTCTGGCAGCCGAGGAGGTAACATCTCAGGTGGACACGCGACAAATGTCCTGCTGGACATGCACACTCATTTCATGAAGGAAACAGAAACTTGGCGGAAAACTTTCAAAGAAGAACGAGCAAAGTTCTGGCGTACGAGTATTTCAGCGTTCAAAGCGTCCAAATATGATACTTGTACAAGAACAAGCACACGTACGTTGCAAAAAATTGTGCGTCAGTTTGAACACTTGTCATTGTTCACAATAGTCCTCCCAGTACACGCCGCGACGTCCTTTCATCGCGTCCGTCGGCGTCACGGCGTGGAACTTGTCGACGCTCGTCGGCGCGGCAGCGCGCAGCAGCGCGTCGACGCAGTCCACGTGACCGCGACGCTGCGCCAAAACGACGGCCGTGTTGCCGCGCACGTCGGCCGCGTCCAGACGCGCTCCCCGTGCGATGAGGAGCTGGACACACTCCAAGAAGCCGTACGCTGCCGCGTCCATCAGAGCCGTGTATCCTGTGTTGGAAGCCAAATTGACGTCGGCCCCCCAGTGAATCAGGAGTTTGGCGCACACAAGCCGGTTGTTGGAGACAGCCCACGCGAGCGGCGTGTGCCCCGCGGGGTCCTGACAGTTCACAGGAGCTCCTGCTCTCAAGAGCAGATCCAAGCACGCAGCGTTTCCTGTGCGCACCGTTGACGTGAGAACGTGCACGTAGTCCTTGTCCGAGACGTCAACACTGCCTCCTTTCTGCACAATCAACTCCAGACAGAGCCTGTTTCCACCTATGGCGGCGTAGAACACAGACGTCAACCCGTTGCAATCTGCGTAGTTGACGTCCGTCCCTGACTCCAGCAGCAGATGGACGCACTCGACACAGTCGTGAAAAGCCGCCCACATCAAGGCAGAGATTGATGAGACGTCCACACCGTTCACGTCTCCACCCCCATCAATGAGAATTCGCAGGCACTCAACGTGACCATTTTTGGCCGCCCATATCAAGGCTGAACCAATCCTGGCGTTCGCCTGCACCAGGATTTTGACGCCTTCTGCAAAGCCCTGCATACTCGCCTCTGTCAGAGGCGTCAAGCATCCGGCTGGCGCATTGTCCACAGCAGCTCCAAGAGTTTGTATCAAGAAGAGCAGCATGTGTGCATCCTTGTTCCGAACTGCGATGTTCAGAGCCGTTTTCGTGTCAGAATTGCTCATGTTCACCTCCGCTCCGTAGCGTCCCAAGAGCTGCACCATCTCAACGCTTCCGGAGTTCGCTGCGAACATCAGTGCCGTATTGAGTTCCAATGAACGAGCGTTCACATTGGCTCCCGAGTCCAGCAACGTCTTTGCGACGCCAATCTCCCTGCGTTGCGCTGCTAGCATCAAGTAGGTCTCTTTGCTGAGGTGTCCCTTCCTCACCTCCGCGTGCGCGCCGCACTCCAGTAGCAGAGACGCGCTCTCCGCGTCTCCGTTCCGCACGGCGTAGTACAGCGCCGTCCGATCGTTCACGTTGGCGGCGTTGGCGTCGGCGCCGAACGCCAGCAGGAGCTCGAGGCACGCGCGCTGCCGGTTCTGCGCCGCCAGGATCAGGGGCGTGCTCCCCGTCACCGGGCACCTCACGTCCACGTCGCCCAGCTCTGAAAGAACACAACTTGCAAGTCAAAATATGCTGCTCATGCATGCAGAGACATGAACTTGAAAGCGCGTGCGTGGAGGCTGACATGGATGAGTTCCAGTTGGTGTGGTGAAGGCCCACCAGTTGCTGTTATGGTTCTGGTTTTACCAGTTGGTGTGGTGGGTCTGGCCCAACTGCTTAGTGTCGTGGGTCTGTGGTTTGTGTGTGGTTCTGGCCCCACCAGATGCTGCGACAAAGAGGCGCATTGAAACTCGTGTTTATGTGAATAAACACGAGTGCAAAATTTGGGCAGAAGGGGTGGCTCCCTGGGCGCGATACTCGTAACGTGACACGTGAAATGAATGATTTCCATGAACGGCGCAATATGAAGCGAACGAGTCAATTTCCGTTGGGGCAGGGCTGGGGTTCTTTTGATTCACCGTGGCTACTACTGACAAGGCAAAATACACAGGAAGTCGTTGGTTATCGAGGACGTCCCATGGATTGGAACTGCGGTGTCAATCGCAGAGAATCGTGGGTGATTTTTTTGGCAGACATTTCAGAGTTTGATGCAGACAGGTTGACGAAAAATATTCGGCCACCACTCAAATCCATCTTGCTGGACAAGAAAGAAAACTGACGCCTCTGCTGCATGCAGTGTGTCACGTGAAGATATCACAAAGCTGCATGCTTGGGAGACTCACTGTTGGTGAGGCAGGCGACGTCCATCTGGTTCCCGGTTCGTGACTCGTCGAGCAGCGCGCTTCGCTCCAAGTCCAGAACCTCGTCCTCCGGGGGAATCGCAGAACCAGCCATGGTCACGCTCGCTCTTCGCGTGACAAAACTAAAAACACAGTTTTAACTGTGGCGATGCATGTTCTGTTTGAGATTGAGGTACTTTGTTGATGGGAGATTGAAGAAAATTGTGAATTTGTTGGATGAAGCTCAATCAAAGACGACAAGGTCGGTTTGCAGAGCCACGAAAGCCGCAGACCTGACAGCACTATTATTCGTGTCAAGTTTGTTGGTTCAAGCAATCTCAACTATAAAGAAAAAAATTAAATGGCTGTCTGTTTGTCAAGTTTGCTGTTTCAATTGAGAAAAAACGTCTTTTGGGCGAGTGGTTTTTTCCACAAGATTTGGAAACAAGGAAAGAAAAAACGTCCCACTTACCCGTGAACTTTTCTTTGCTCAAGAATTTGGATAACTGTCTTCGTCAGCGTGCACTTGTCTCACGAATGAAATGAAATGCCACGCAGGGTGAACCGTAAAGGGGATTTTGACCAGCAGAGCACGTGCCAGCAGGGTGCCTGGCGCCCGGTGGGAGGAGTTGAGGGTGGACTGGGAACCTGCAGTGACGCGCGGGGCGGCCAATCACACGTCGCGAGAGCACTGCATTGGTCAAGGACCGAAGAATGTGCGACACTCACTTTTCCCAGAGGTTCTTTTCGTTTCCTCGCTGTGGCAGTGGATTTTTGCGGCAACCTCTCCGCCAGTGATCACATTTCAAACAAAAAAGATTGACATCGAATTCCAATGATCGAGGATCGAGCGGGTGCAGGATCAGTCTCAACCAGTATGCGATTCTTGAAGCTCAAAATCAGAAGAACAAATTTGTACATTTTTGGCGGAGGAAAGGAAGTCTTGCAGCTCTAAATATCGAAACGAGCAGAAACCAATTTTTGGCCTTTTTGTGCAAACTGGCAATGACAAACTGACGTGTTGGTCAGGGGCGTCGTTTTCCCACTGGATTCGCAAAAACATCTGGTCTGAACCATCCAGGTTGTACATTTCATTTTGAATAAAGAATCAGCCGTTCGAAGCAGGATCGCGTGAACTCGTGGGTGTTATTTTGCATTCAAATGCTGGGTCAGATGAATCTCCTTTATGCAGGAGTCTGGTTCACATGTATGTGAGTGCAGTTCAAACTTGGGAGCGCCTGTTTGCGTTCAAGAGTCCACAAACTGGACTCACAGATGCAGACCAAAGCAAACTCATCACAACACGAGAATGACACTCAGGGCCTCAAAGATCCTCAATCAGCATCTGGAACTCGGGGGCACAAGGAAAGTCTTTTGGACCGATCAATTTCGAGCCAAAAACTTCTTCGACGACCGGGGAGACCAAGATGCAGGGCCCTTCCTCTGAAAGTTTCGAACAAGTTTGAGGCGTTCATGTAGCTGCAGTTTGGATCGACAATAGCAAATGTTGCGTTTGTGTTTTGAAAGAAAAATACGGAAGCAGCTCATCAATTGGCATAAAGACCGCCCGATGCTGCTTGACAACAGCCTTTCTTCGTCTCTTTCAGTCCGTGAAACCGTGCCCGGAGAACACATGTGGAATCCAAAGGGTGCAGAATAATAGCTTTTTCTTCTTGGAGGAACAGCATTGTGCCATGTTCGTGCACTGTGATATGTGATTGTTCTTCGGACAAATGTTTATGTGTGCGGGTTTGGCGGGTGCACAGGGTCCAAGGGCCCCACAACTCCCGACACCCTGCCCCCGCCCTCCCCGACAAGAAAAAAGTTCTGCCGTGTCCGCCTCACCGCTTTCACGATGAAAGAGCTAGTCCCCATGCCGAGATCGGACACGTACCGCAAACTTCAATCCTGGATCCACAACAAATGCAGAGGGAAAAAAAGCACTGTGAATTCGACCTGTTGTTGCTTCCCCATCAACCAACTACTGACAAAAATTGGTTCTGGTTGGTTGCAGCCAAAACAACTAAAATGGAATAGGGACTCCGATGACTAACGTGCAACATTTGACGAAAAGATGAGGAAAGAGGTATTTTGGGGCCAGTTGTTTCTGTTTTTCATACATTTCGGTTCCTGTCTGTCAGAGGTTGTTCAAACGTTCAAACATCAGGGTTTGATTTCCGTACCAACGGACCAGATCTTTTGGAATGTGACAAGATTGAATTTGCAAGCCAATCAGCTGCAGAACATCAGTGACTATGAGTTCAGCAGTTTTGCAAGAATCACCAAGCTGCTGCTGGATTTCAACGACATTTCGTTCCTGTCATCTTTGGCATTTGCTGGCCTCAGAATAGAACAACTGTACTTGTCCCACAACAGGATCAACACGTTTCCTGATTTGAGGGTAATTTCCAGTACGCTGGCACATTTAGATATGAGTGACAATGGTATTGGATTTATTGATCCCGATTTTTTTAATTTGACTGTGCTGGAAATCTTCGACTTGAGCAGAAACAGGTTGAAATTATTCAATGTCAGCCACAAGTTGGATAATCTCCAAACCTTTGATTTGTCTCGCAACTCTTTGGCTGAACTGCCAGCGTTTACTTACACCTTGCCAAGCTTGATCACTTTGGATCTGAAGCACAATAAAATTAGAGGAACGCTCGACTGTAAATATTACCGAAAAATACCAGGGGTAAGACATCTTTTTGTTTCCCACAACTCTATCAGCGAGATAAGCCTGTGTGACTTGGTACAACTCCGGGAACTTCAAGCAAAATCCAACAAACTGACTGAGCCACCAACAGTTTTAAACAGTTCATTGCCTTCACTAAAAAGACTGTATGTGGGATACAACCCATTGTCCAATGTTTCAAATGAATATTTCCACCAAATTCCAAACTTGGAGCTCTTGGGTTTGAGCGGATTGAGATTGACAGCGTGGCCTGACTTGCAATTCTTACCCCTGAGAGATATTCTGCTCAATGGGAATCACTTGAGTCAAGTAAAAACAGAAGACTTGATGAGATACAAATATTTGAGAACGATTCGGCTGGATGACAACCGGATAAAAATGTTACCTGACATGATACAAGTGGCTCGCGCGTCAGAGGCAACGGAGCTCACCATTGAACTCATGGACAACAAAATCAACTGCTCCAGTGACAACGTCTGCTGGCTTAAACAACTGTAAGTTACTGTCTCAGTAAGGAGTGTGTTTCTTTGAGTTTTGTTCTGTTCTTCGTGCGATGACAGTCGTGAGAAGCCAAGTGCCTTTGGGATGCTTTTCCTTCTTTCAGCACCTTTCAGCTTCACCATTGTGTGTTCAGAAAGTACGACATCAACGGAACGAAGCTGACTGTTGAGTTCGAAAAGGACTGTCGGCTGTGCGACACGCCAGGTGCATTGAGTTCCATCCCGTGGCAAGATCTCAGCCCGGCCGACGTGCCCTGTGAGGATACGGAGCTGGAGCTCGTGTCCCCCTCGGTGGACGAGGCCTCGGCGACTGGGTGGCTCAGTCGGGTTCGAGATGGTGATGCTGACACTTGCTCCAATGGGTCAGAGATCAGGTACTGCAAAGTGCACGCTCCCACCAAGCACGTACAAAAATGAGGTTGCAGAACTGGATTTGTCGTTGGCACAGCTGCCTGTCCACTTTTTGTGCGTGTATCATTCCACTCTTGAAATGCGCCTTTAGTTTGTCTACAGACCAGACCAATTTCCAGAGGAGGTATCATGGCATTCCAATTATTTCTCTGCCGTTTTCAGACCTGACTCGGACCTGCAGCTTCGCTTGACGTTCTTTGGGGCACGCGATACCCTGGATGTGGTCGTGGTGGGACACAAACTGAACTGCGCCGGTGGATCCGTGGACGTGGGATCCCAGATCCGAGACCCTGCGCACCGCTGCAGTGGCGACCTGCTGATGAGCTGCAGGGGGATAAGCTACAACAGCAGTGTCTGCGAATTTCAGTGCTCTTGTTTCAATCAACTGCCGTGTACTATCGTGTTCTATCTGTGGAACGCGAATGACATGCGTCTCTGTGACATAATCATCGCATAGACACAGATTGTGGTTTTCGAGTTGTTTGTTTGAAGACTTAGTTTGGGTTTTGAGGGAGGAATAAAGCAAAGTTCAACTGCAAAGTGGTGACACGTGACTCATACGAAGTGTTGAGGCATTTCTTTATTGAGCACGCCGACAGAAGAAACGACACGAGACAAACAAAGAGGTTTTAAATTTCTGCAATTTCTTTTGGTTTTTTGTTGTTCTTTCCACAAAGTTTTATCGTCAGCCACAGTCTACACCTCCACGAGCCTCTCCTCACATGGTCTCCACAAACAGCGTGAAGTCACACAACCATGCATACACAAGATGAAAGTTTATCAGGCCTAATAAAACCAGAATTCGGCGATGCAAAAACAAATTTGAAGGCAGGCAGAGCTGTGGCACAATGTTTTTCGTGCATTGAGGTTTTTGGTGCCAGAGTGACCCTGTTTTCAGACAGGCAAGTCCGGACGGACAAGATCATCATTGGTCAGTCGGGATTTTGATCAAACAAAAATGGTATTGCGCGTACGTATGTATCTTTGCATCATGGAGGCTCCACAACAAAGGTGGAATTCCCAATGATATCACACAGAAATCTGTCCTTGGGTATTGTGGAATAAATATACATCACACACGTGGACGCGCCTTTGCAGTAACAATTGTAGTGACACGCGCTTTTCCCCAGCTCGATTCCCTCTGAGATGAAGGCGCACCGGGAGTGGATGATGCACTGGGATTGCGCCGTCACGTCAGACGTCAGTTGGAGTCCGAACGGTGTGGCGCAGTCCAGGTTTTCTCCATAGATAATCACAGGCAGGTACTCAGTCGCTGCCTGTGTGTAGGTGGCCCCCAACAGGGAATCTCTGGAAAAATAGAAGAGCTTTCCGGTTTGTTCCAAAGTTAAATGATAACATGGTTATTCATTGTGTGCAAAGGCTGAAATGGAATGACGCGCGGACCAGGGTCATGTGATTCCACTGATCAATGCGAAACGAAGGGAACAAATCCAGGCGACGCTCTGAACACTGCTTCTGAGGTTCCCAATTCCGAACTTTGCAGGGGCGACTCCAGAGGGTTCGAGGACCCCTCAGACCCGAAAGAAATAAATTTTCCTTCAGGACAACTACTGCGTCAAAAAGGGCGGGGCCCTGACGCCCCCGACAAAATCCTGCATTCACGAACCCGAAGTCTTGAATACTCAAGCAGGACGTGACGTCTCCGTCTGCTGCTAGCCCAAGGTCTGCGATGACGTCTGGAGTCGGGGCCCTGAGGCTCGACTCGCCCAGAGCGAGACTGACGAAGCCGCTGCAGTTGAGCTGCACCATGGGCTCCGAGCTCCAGGGGCTGCGACACAAACACGACGTGTGCGACAGCGAGACGCTGAGCGTCGTGCCGCCCAGTTCGCGACTGAACAAACACGGCTTCGAGGGGCTGCTACCAGGGGACCTGGAAAAGAACGGCAATGTAGCAGAAATGGGTTGTGAGGTTCAACACAAATTCATAATTTTCAGAACAAGGCATCAACCTCGACTCCAAAAGTTGGTTTCCCTCTGCTTACATATTTTCAAATTGTGAAGGAAATTTTTTCCGAACAGGACTCAGCACCACACAGTTTTATACGCAGTGAGGTTACAAGACGCACCGCTTCCTCATTTTTGGGCCAAAAAGTTGTGTCTTACACGGAACTGTTTTTCCTGCAATTTGAAAGCGCAAATCAAGGCAAGTATCAGGCCACTTACTTCAGATTCAGGTACTTCACCCAACACATCTTTGTGTCGCACCTCAGGTTGTCGTTTCCTTCCAGGTTCACTGTCAATTCGCTGGAAGTTACATAATATGCGACCTCCAAAATTCCATCCACGTACGTGAGATTATTCTTGCTCAGATCCAAGATTTCAAGAAGCTCATTTTGCTTCAAGTACGTGATGTCTCCTGTGTCTCGAATGTTGTTGTTCGACAGATACAATTTCTTCAACTTGCTCAAACAGCGAACGTCTGGAAATCTTCCCAGTTGCACATTGTCGAGATGAAGTGCGTTTAGATTTGGCATCGAGCACCACACATCATCGGGTATCAGCAGCGATGTCAAGCCATTCAAAACCAATGTGGTTAATTCCTTGGCCAATTGAGTGGGTAACGAAAATATGTCAGTCAGTGTGATGCTTTGAATAGGATTTCCAGACAGATCAAGGTGTCGAACCGTTTGTATAATGTGAGGTAACCGAGGAAAGCTCTTCAGACCATTGCCGTTCAAAAGGATTGTTTTAAGGTTGGTTAGATTTGAAGATATCGTAAGATTTGTCAGCAAGTTGTTCCTCAGATCGAGCTCTTCCAGAAGAGGCATTTGATCGAAGTAATTCTCTGGTATGGACTCGAGGCGATTGTTGCTCAAGTCTAACTTCGTCAGACCAAATATCGCTGCATTGGGAACCAAAGCAGCCAGACCATTGTTGTTCAGTTGCAAAGTCTTCAGGTTTGGAACCTGACTTACAAAGGCCTGAGAGATGTTGAGAGCAGAGACGTGGTTGTCCTTCAGGTTCAGAACCTGGAGACTGTTCAGCGAACTGCGGAGATCCGGCAGTGCGAACAGATTCATCTGTTCAAAGTTTAGTGTATGCAAGTTCGTCAAGTTTGCGAAATAGTCCAGTGGAATCTCACTGGTGTTCAAGTCAATCTTGTTGTACCCCAGACTCAGAGTTTCGATGGTGCTGGACCAGAGATCAGACGGAGGCAAGGTACTCAGGTTGTTTCCAGACAAATCCAACCCCTTCAACACTGGCAAACCAGTTCCATTGGTGATTTTATGCATGTCAAATTCTCTCAATTTGTTGTTGCTCAGAAATAGGTCTTGGAGGTTGATGTAACCCAAGAACGAATCTTCCTCAAGAATCTGAAGTTGATTGAAGCTGAACTGCAGATACTGAATATTTTTACTGATGTTCAACAGGCGAGGACTGAATGTTTCCAACAAGTTATCTGACAAAAACAACTGTTCCAGCTTTGGCATTGATGAGAAGTATTCTGCGCTGGCGTTGATGATTCTGCACTCCGTACAACGTAGTCGAAGAAGATTTGGAGTCACATACCGGATTCTTGCAGAAGAAAAATGCCCAATGTTGTTTATGTTCAGCCTGAGCTCCTTTAACTTGGGCATTGTAATCTCAGGGAGTAGAGTCGCAGAGATCTGGTTCCCGCTGAGATCGAGATATTCGAGAGACCCGGAGACAGAGCTCAGGTCCGGCTGCTGCCCAATCTCGTTCCACCAGAGACGAAGTTCCTTCAGGCTGTCCAACCCGTAAAATGCGTTCGACTCCACCGACCTGATGTCATTGGCGCCCAAGTTCAAAGACACAATATGAACGTGGCCAGTAAAAGTGTTATTCTCCACTTCAGTGAGATGGTTGTATTGCAGACACAAATGCGTAACTCCTGCGTCAATCCACCCCGGGATTTTGTTCAGCTTTTTTGAGCTCAAGTCCACAACGGAAGCTTGGACTGCTGCTTTCGCAAAAATTAAAAGGACAAGTACGAGGTACACGCACAGCTTGCAGCCTTTCTCCATGTTTAATCCAGTGTGTTGAACAATTTCATGCGCAATATATGCGTCATGCCAGTTCGATGCGTCTTGTCTTGGTGTGTGTGACAAAAGTGCTGTCTTCAAGACTGAGTCCAGTCAATACAATCAACAAATTGCCGACTTCACTTGCATATCAAATTGATTACTGAGATACGCAGGTGAGCTTTGATCATTCGCAATGTTTGAAGCCAGACTCTGAGCTCAGGAAATTTGCAGTCGCTTTGGGTGTCATTGTTGAGCTCAAATCTACGTAACACGGCTTCAAAACACGCGAGGTAATCTTCAAAGACACACTTCCTTCAGTGCACAGCCGCATTGTTCTGGCACGGCTCGAAAATAGCAATTTTCATCTCTACGACAGGAAATCGATCGTTTGATTGTTTACAACTTTGATTCCACACTCCCTAAACTCTCCATTGTCGCTGGAGGAGGGATTTGAAAACGCAGCTTCCGCAGCACAGGCGACCAATACCCACACTGAGACAAAAGGTCGCTTCACAGACTGCTGAAAGCAATCAAAAACGTACCAGAAGTACCGAGTGCAATTGATTTGAGACAAAGTCTCTGACATCTCTGGGCAGATCCAGGACTGCACGACTGGTGTCTGATGTCACGTGACAAGCATGACAGCAAAAAAATGAAATGTGTCAAGTGAAAAACGTATTTCTTGATGCGTGAGGAGATGTTTGATTGCAACTGTCGTCAGGGGTGGTGGGGGCACTTAGTTCACCCTGGCTCCACCGGAAACTTGTTGCGCTGAAGCAGAACAAACAGAACGATACAGCGTGGAAGCATTTTGCGCATTTCTTCCGTTTGGTGTGGGGGCTGCTGAGTTCTTTGAATTCGTTTGTTAAATTGTGTCTTTGCAGAACTTGACACCCATTTCACACACGAACAGTGTGCTCCGTCTTCTGCCGTTGTTGTATCCCAGACCCAGGCCCCTGTCTTGAATGTGAGTTGGTGGAGAGAGAGAGAGAGAGAGAGAGAGAGAGAGAGAGAGAGAGAGAGAGAGAGAGAGCCAACGAAATCCACCAGGGGTGGGAACGGTGCGGTGTTGTGCAAGGTTCAACCCTGTCCAGCGATGGGGGAGAGTCCTTCTTCTGTTTGACATGCAGAAAGGGCAGAACATCGAGTGCGATAAGATAGACCCAGTGTGACAAATTGTTTTCGCTCACACTGGGAATCAGCCCAGTGCTGTCAAGAGTTGGTGTTCATCTCGTTGCCCAGCAATCAACAACTGGATAGGAAGAGACAAATGCAATCTCTCCGTGCTTTTATCACAGACTTATAATACAAATCAATGAGGAAACAATAGGCAGCAACTGTTACCCGTTTCACACTTTCTAAGAAGCAGCCGCGAAGCACGTATTGAAGATCGTGCTCATCCCTTTGTTATCTGCTGCTGGTTCGATTCGCTGTGTTTCAGAGTTTCACCAGACTCGATAAGTTCTCGTAATGCTCGTAAAGACTGTCAACGGAGAGTTGTGGCGCAAAGCGCAACTTCACTGCGTCAACTTTTCCCTTCTTGGGTGGCCTAACTCCAATTTTTCCTTTATCACAGCTGTGGCTTAAAATCGTGGACGTCCACGATTCCACTGAATGAAAATCAAAATCAAATCAAGGAAAACGACTGAACAAAATTGTCGTGGCGCAGTTGAGCAGAGAAAGTGTTTTGGCCCGATTGAATCTTTGGGTGCAGGACCTGCCTGCATGGCAAATGAATGTGCGCGACGTGCGATGCCGAGGCACACCGAAAGAAAATGACTGTCAAGATGCAGATCCCTGAACCTCTTACGAAATGCTGAAGCCCACTCAGTTTGCGAATTTTGGCTGAGCTCAGGCCTCGCTCATGGATCTTCTTTGAGAAGCAAAACTTTCACCGAACAGATGTGAGCAGCAGCAGATGCGGGAGCAGATGTCAACGCAATCACAACAGGCAGGATACGACTCTTACGTATTTTGTGGTTCTTCTGACAGCTGGGGCGAACGTGAACGAAACTCCAAGACAGAGATTTGCCGCCACAATGAAATTTTGGCAACTGTTCGATGCATCTGACGTTCATCTCACTTCACTATCTGTCACAGTTGATTGACCCAGGAGCCACCACAAAAAAGCTGTATTGAAGACTGCTGTCATGCAGAGACGCCATGAAAGCAGGAGCTCGAAGCAATCCTGGGTTCTGCCCACAACACCTGAGTTCCAGCCCTGGCAAAGCTGTTGGTGGCCTCGAAACGAGGTGAGGCACAGGAAATTCCCCTTGTTTTGCGCAGAGTCTTGAAGGCAACAGTTTTAGGCGTGGTCACCTTGAGAGACGCAGGTTTGTCTCATCCATCACCTGCACCAAGGTGGGAAGATCCTCTTCCATCACATTCCAGCGCAGTCTCTCCTCTCTGATGCGCCGTGCAATGCCTCCTGTGTCAAAGACGGAGAACAAACACGACTTGAGTTTCACCTCCTGTGCCTTTTGTGCAAGACAAGTGTGAAAAAAAAAACAGTGACAAAAGTGTGACTTTGCGAATTGAAAGTCGGGCCGGTTGGGTGCCCCCAATCATCATGCAGCTTTGATAAAATTATGCGTGAATCTGATTGTGCTGAACAGCTGAACAGCTCGACACATTGTAGCCGACAGGACGAAACAATACGAGAGGGAGAGAGGAGACAATCCTCTTTAATCCTGGATGAATAGGTTACCTCTGGAATAGATCTGAAAGGTTTTCTCCATAAATAATTGGAAGGAAATCGTTCTGGAAAAAGAAGCCTTAATAAAAACCCTGACAACGGGAACAAACAAAGTTGCATTGTCTGCTGTGCGACAAAAGGTGAATCCGGGGAAAGCAAAGGTTGTCGTTTCAAAAAGAGGTTTTTCTCTTCGTCAGAAAAGGCAATGATTTTTTGTTGGAATGTTCTGCAGGGGCGGATTGACCTTGGTTGAAGGGCGACCCCATGCACCTCTGGGACCAATCACAATACTTCCTGTTGTAAGCAAGGTTTCGAAAAGCCAAGCTCAGGCAAAATTGATGTGCAATGCTTTCACACATTGTGTGCGAAGACCAACATTCGAAGAGAAAATGCAGGCATCACCAAGGTCATTACCAAACGTGAAAACATGATTTTCAATCAAATCAAAAGACTTTCTCGCACGTGCGAGTCAAACCCGACCAATTGACACGGATGGAACCAACTTCATGATCCGCCAGAGGAACCCACTCAGTGTGTGATTTCGCGCCCTGGGCCGCGTCCTTTTTGTTACGCAAATGAGATTTCATCGATGAAGTTGCTGTCGGTCGACTGAAGCGCAGAACTCCGCACCGTTCCGCAGCTTGTGGGACCATTTGTTTTTTACATCTGGCAGCTGAAACAGGTTTTTCTTGGAAAATCTGGAAAAAAAAACTTGAACCGCGATTCACACCGACGATGGCGTTGTTGAATGCCGTGTTCTGTGAGTTTTTCCTGGTCCTGTGCATGTCAGGTGAGAATGATGTTGAACTTTGCTTTTTTTGCTGGGTGTGCAGAGTTTTCTGTGCTTTTCTGAGCTGTCCAGAAAAATCGTCAAACATATGAGCACGCCAACAACGGTGGGACGAAGGGTTTCTTGTGGAGGGGCCTTTGTTCAATTTCTATCACATCTGTGTGCACAAGTGAATGAAACAACGTGACAATCGTGAATCCGATTAATTTTCGACCGAGTTCGATACACTTGTTTGCGCAAAGCGCCATTTTGTCGAAAAAAGAACAGCCTTTTCTGGTACCAACCAAGTCCAGTGCTGTCATGTACATTTACTGGAAAAAGATACACAGTTCTGCTTGACAACGCACAACCCGTCGTACCGACAAGCACACCAAGACGTTCGAACACAAAAAGCAGGAAGTTTGTCGTCGCAGTTCATTATTCTCTCAACAGCGTTGGAACTCATTTCCAGTGCAGACGGGACTGATATTTTTGTCGTCTGATGACACAATTTCCCTGTTTTTACATGAAGACACCTGAACTCTAAAACGAGTCGAACTCCTCAGTTTTTGCAGTGAACTCGCAGTGCAGGGAACCGGGTCTGAGTTTCTCATTCTTCGCACCGTTCGCGATGCCACCGGAAGGCACGTGCCTCCCGATTCCGACCTCGAACCGGCTCGTCAACATCTTGGACGCGACCCTGGACCCGGTCTGTGTGGACAAAGTCCAGGATGAGAAGGTGAGGGATGCGCCTTTTGGAGTGGGTTCATATGGGGCTGGAACCCTCCTCTTCCCAAACAGAACTCGAAAAGTGCATTGGACCCCCAACATACGTAAATGCGTGACTGTAATTAAGTTCAGAGTGCTTCGTTTCAAAGACACAATTGGGACTCCAAAAAGTGTCTCCCCAAACGAACTTCTGGATCCTCCCCTTGCCTCACTGGTTGAAAGCCAAAATGTGCACGTTTGCTGGAAGTCATCTCTGAATTCATTAATGATGCACGTGTTGCGTTGTCCTTTCAACGACACAGTTCTACATGTCGACAAAGCTGGCAACGAGCCGCAATACGAGAAGACTCTATTGGCTGTAAAAACGAGTCTGCGTACTGTCAGCTCGTGTTTGCCGTTACAAACAATATACGCACTCTTGTGAATAAAAGATGAACAGTAGACTCCATGAAAACAAACAAGAGCTCCGTGAAAGAAAAATCGAAATTGAGCCATGGGGTTCACCTGAAATCATTGTTGCTGTTGTCCTGTCATAGTCAAAGCAAACGGGACCTTTGCCGCACACAGGAAACGGATCTGATGAGAGAGGCCCACCTCCCAAATGCACGGGTGAAAACTATTTCTCGAGCTTCCCCACTCCAGCCACCCCTTTCACGAATGAAAACATATCAGGCACACAATGTTCTGACGGACGGCGGCTTGCACTTCCAGCTTCCGGTGTTGGTTGGCTTCCGGTCTGGTGGCGCATGCGCCGACCTGGACATCTTGGCGACGTTGCGCTCGACGTGCGACGCGTCGCTAGGGGGCGCAGTCGTGCTCCACACCTGCAAGGTGGAGCCGTACAGTGGGACCGAGTACAGCAGCGGCTCCACAGGTTCAAACAAATGGTTGAGATTTTCAGACTGTGGAACAACTCACCCCAAGCCTCACTTCCATGGCTCCGTCATTTCTGCGTCCCAGAATTCCTGAGACCTCGTCACTGAGGTTTTCTGGATCGCGCTGCTGCTCATTTTGTCTTCTGGCACCATTTGGGCTTGTGACGCCAAAATCCAGAACCCCCCCCCCCCAGAAAGGACCAGAATTCTGGGGCGTAAAAAGGACACCGTGAATCGCATCACTTGGCGGAGGGGGGCGGGGCACAAATTCCTATTGGTTGCCATGGTCTTCTCTTAGTTAAACATTTTCGCACGAAAAACCTGTACAATCGGAAACTCTTTCTGCAAGCTGTAGCGCGCCCTTGCAGCGAACTGGACGATGTGTGTGGCACAGTGCCCGTGCGCCTCCGCAGCGTGCGTGATACGGATGATGGTTCTGCCCGACGCGACGGCGGCCGGCTGGGAAATCTGCCGCTTTTCCGTCCTCGGCGCCATCGGCAACAGCGGCGGCAACACTTGCGCACCAGGTATTCTCACACATGTTTCTCTTTTTGAGCTGGGGGTCTGTCGAAGAACGGTCGCGGCTGGGCATCCACTCCAATTCTGTGTCCGGACCCACCCAGGACACATTTACAGGCACTCTGACATGTTCACCTCTTCTGTTGCAGGAGGCTGGTGTCTGACCATCACGACGCAAGGCTTCGCCAGCAACCAGAGCCCTGACACCCCGGGCGGACTGATGAAAGTCACGTTGAGCGGACCCACCCCGGACAACCTGTACGAGTCCAGCGAGAACGGCATCCACTTCATCATCTACCACAAGGACGGCTCCAACAACTTCGTTCGAGAAATGGCCAGCGTGAGTCGCGCGAAACAACCGGAACATCAAAAAAGAACGATTTCGCGTACACGTCGGGGTGTGTCAGAGCCACGCGACCTGGATTCGCTGGGTCAGACTTCAGTGCAAAGGAACTTCGCCATGCTCGTTGCAGAGGTATGACGTGGCCGGTGACGCCTCGCAATCGTCAGAGCTGTTCAACGCCTACAACAACAACGCCCAAGTGAATGAGATCCTCGTCATGGTCGTCTGGGGCAACGCAAACCCGTGCGTCGACCCACAATGCTCAAACACTCTCGGCTACATGGCCACGTGGATCCCCAACTCACCAACCATCGCCAAACCACTGGCCAACGGTGAGAACCCCAACCTGTTCTACAAAAATTTACAAAACACTCTTGCCATTTTTGGTCGAAAACACGAGTACATTCATCTTCTCCTGTTCTTTTCTACATTGTGTCTTCTCAGAAGCGGTGGTTCTGGTCGCCATGAGAGGCTGCGCTGCTCCCTGGGCCACAGAGGTAGAGTCACTGGAAAGTCATTCACGTTTTGAGTGAGTGAGTGAGTGATTGAGTCTGTCTGTCTGTCTGTCTGTCTGTCAGTTGGTCAGTCAGTCAGTCAGTCAGTTGGTTGGTCAGTTGGTCAGTCAGTCAGTTGGTCGGTTGGTTGGTCGGTTGGTCGGTCAGTCGGTCAGTCAGTCAGTTGGTCAGTTGGTCGGGCGGTCAGTCAGTCGGTCGGTCGGTCGGTCAGTCAGTCGGTCGGTCGGTCGGTCGGTCGGTCGGTCGGTCGGTCGGTCGGTCGGTCGGTCTGAAACCTTCAGCCCTCCGCCCCGCTGAACCCTGACACAGTTCATCCCACGATATTTTTGCCCCAGGTGGAAATTTGTTCACGCTTTCCAGGGAAAACACTGTTCTGGTGGCTGAAGTTTTCCCTTCCACACGGATCAGGTTTTCCCACCCACCTGTCCTGAAAACAGCAAATCTGTCTGTTGAATGCGGGAACGACTTTTCTTTTCAGGTTCGCAACCAAGAGATAGCGTCGACAGGAAAATCTGCGGTGACCACTGTGACAGTGTCCGTGCCGCTCGGCTTCAGTTGCTCTGTCTGAGTGAAAACACGTGCAAAGTCTCTTTGTGAACTTTATTGTGTCGACAAATGTGCTTTTCTTCAAGCAACAAACTTTTTTTTCCACAGACACACAACTTCGTCCAAACTCATTGAAAGTTTGTTTCCGTTCTCATTTGACAAAAGCTGATCAACTCCGAACTTTTTGAACAAATAAAAGTTCAATGACTTGTGTCTGGTGAACAAAGTTCAATTCTTTCCGCTTTCCTGCACATTTGTAGTGATATCACAAACACACTGGTTGGTATCTCAGGAGAGACTGTTCCCGAGGGCGGGAACCTCCGTATTTATTGTGTACAGTGGTGACATCTGGTGAGTGGTGGTTCTAAATTCACAGCTGGTGTGTCACACCACACTCCTCCACCACCAGGGGGCACTGGCCTCTACAGCTAATTTTAAATATTCTGAATATTTTTACAATAATTAATTATATATATTAGATAGGAAATAGATGTATAATAGCACAATATCACTATTTTGCTGGTAATTACCCAGCATTCCCTCTCCCCCTGGGGTGATCACGTGACCCCTTGAGGTTTTCCTTTTCAAATATGGCCACCAATGGTTCAACATCTCAAGCAATCACAGCAGAAGAAATTGACCTTTTATCCTTTTTGAGACAAAATATTGTCTGGAAATTGGAAGATGAGGCTGCTGCACAGGGTTTGACAAGGATGCACCCCCGGGTCATCCGGGCAGTGATTACATATTTTAATTTGGGACCTGCTTCGAACAGGAACTTTGACCGCCTGGTGTGGAGAATTGCCAATGGACAGTATGTGAGTGGTTCTCAAGTCACTCCACAATTGACAGGGAGTGACTTTTCTGCCTCTCGCAGAGTCTCCATCAGACCCAGATTTGAGGTCAAAATTGCAGATGCTCAATGCAGTTGCAGACACTGGCAGTCAGGCCAGAAGGGGTGTGCGTTTGAGAGGTTTGGTCGTCAAAAAATTTACCTGTATCAAAAATACAAGAAACAATAAAGTTACTCGCCAAAAAAAAAAAAAAAAAAATTCTGCACGCACCTAACGCACCTTCATATGGCGGGAACTTCAAGTTCCCCACGCTTACGCAGGGTCACTACTTCGTGCAGCAGAAATTCTTGCAGCTTCCGGTTTGGCGGCTTTCGAAAGACACCGCAGTAAAACGAGAATTTACCAAGCAGGTAACCAGTTTCTACATCAACCGAGCAGATGTGATCGACACTGTAATTGTTCGAAGACTATGTCTTTGTTGAAAAGTGGAGTACGATGCGTGATTTTTGTGTGCAAGTTCCTGAGATGTGGAACTGAGCGATAATACAAACAACGCGTTTCTTTGATCACAAAACTAAAACTGGGTTGTCATTCCTTTCCGCCAGCTTCATGTGATTCGAACGCAAAAAGTGGCAGTGTCTTTTTGCAAAGGCAGATTGCATTTTGTTGGCTCACCGCCTGTGGAGCAATGCTTGGGGGGCGCAAAAGTTCGTGCGTTGCTTGACTGTCACTTTTGTGCTTTACTGTACTTCCAAGCCCGATTTTGGTGCACAGTCAGCTGGTTGATTCTGTTGTGCAAGACAGGGTGAATGATCACAACCTGCTTGCCATCAAGTGATCATTCAGCCGGGTTTTCAGACAGTGCGACTGGCCAGCCTGACCTGTCCGCGTGCTAACGCACATTGGGTCCAAGCTCGATCACAAAAGCACTGATGCACCAATTTACCTCACTGGGCGCTGCCGCTGGGCTGGGAAAACCACTGGCTGGCGTTCCTGAGTCTGGCAGGGAGTAGCCTGACCGGCCAACCCAGTGAGTTTTGTGCTGCGTGAAAAGCTCAGCTGCAATGAGTGACCAAGCGGTGATTTCCCTCCCACAGAAGGTGTGACTGTTCCTGAAGTTGACACTTGTGGCCGAACGTCCAACCCGTTAGGCATACCGTTTGCAGGGTTCATTTAGCGTCACAAGTTTGTCGGTGTTGATCGAGACACTTCGCGCGGCACGCTCATGACGACCATGGACCTGGGGATGGACGGGTTCGGGGACCTGGTGCAGCAGGCGGAGCAGCTGACGGCCGAGGTGGACTCGGGAAGCGAGCTGCCGCGCGTCGAGCGCAACCTCCACCAGATCATGGAGGCCGCGACGCGCATGTCCAAACGCGCGCCGCCGCTCGCGCAGGAATCGACCGACGTCAAGGCGTGAGTCCCTCCACGAATATCAATATGTTCACCAGGCGAGGCGAGAAAACAGACAGTAAGACGGCACGGAGTGCTTCAAAGTTGTGGTATTCTCGCAGGTCACTGTTGCTGGGGTCCAAAGGCTACGATATTCAGAAAGTGTCGCAGAAGCTGGAAGGCCTCGGCGCAACGAAAACGTTTGAGCCTTTGGAACCGATCAGAGACACAGACATTCAGGTGATGTGCACGTCATTTTGGAGAGTTTTCTTCGTTCCAAAGGACAGCAAGCAAGAAGTATGCTGATGCCGGAAACCTTCGTGAAACTGATTAGAATGGTAATATCTTTCAGGGTTTCCTCAGGAACGAAAGAGAGAACGCGCTTCTGTCAGCCATTGAGCAGACCCGCAAGAATGTGAGCTTCGAATTTTTTTTTTCCAGTCGATTATTTGATGTCTTTGGGTCCAAAATCTTGATCCTCTGTGAGAGTGACGTTCAATGCAAGTGCCCACACGGGCAAACACTGCTCTATCTGACAAGGTTTTCCGTCGGTGACAACACAACAATCTCTTCTTCCTGGTCCGTAAACAGACAAGCGAAGCAAGCAAGTGGCATTGATATGAACACGCAATGCCGTTCGTTTTCAGACGTTCGAGGAGATCGAGCGGCGGCACTGGGAGAGCATGTCGAACGAGTGGGAGCGGGAGAAGCAGAAGATTCTCAACGCGCTCATCGGACAGGGGCAGGATCTGCTCGACTTTCCCCAGGAAACCGAGGTTTGTGGACGCGCCGCGATTGCTTGTAGTGTCCGCAGTTGTTAAAAACTTCCAGTCAGTGTGAAATTGTCCAGTTGAAAATGGATTGTGGACAGAAGAGCTGGAGTCGGTGTTTTCAAGGCGGCAAAGTGCACACCTGCTGATGCTTTTGTCTTGCTTTGCAGAGCATGGTGGAAGACTCAGTCTGTTTGCCCGGTCGCAGCGCTATGGACAACGTGGAGATGCTGTACGCGCGTCAGGTGTTCGTTTACAACGACCACGTGATCAAGGGAGGCGTCCTGCCGTCGATGGTTGACATGTTCACCGAGGCCACGGCCACTCTGGATGACAAGGTGCGAAAACAATGTTTTGTAGTGGATCTGTGTGAGGTGTTCATAAGTCACTGAAGTGTGTTTCTCCCAATGGGTGGCGACAAATTTCTCGAACATCTGATTCGTAGCATAACTGTTGTCAAATCTTTCGGAGCAGAGTGTGGTCGAGTTGTGGAGCATGGTGCAGCACATGGTGGACGTTCCCTTGACGACGGGTGGTTCCCTGGCAACGGTGCGGACTTCGCAGCCAATGCAGCGTGCCTTCGTCTCACAGGCGCTCAAGTACTTGGAGAAGAGGTACCCAGATAAAAAACAATTCTGCACTTGCACTGAGGCGCACATGAAAATACCAGATTTGGCGCATGCGTGTTGAGGTGGGCGTGCATGTGCTATTGTGAGTATCCCAGATCTGACGCGTCCACGCGGCTGTGTTGCAGCTTCGTGCGCTACCTGACCAACACGGTGTACACGCACCTGCAGCAGGCGCAGCTCGGCGGGAAACCCGGCACCTTCCACCTCGTGCGCAGCTTCCTCAACGTGAAGATGCCGAGCCTCGTACCGGGGCTCGAGGTGCGTAGATTTGTGTGTAGCGGTGAACCATGTGAACGGTCATTGAAGCAGCTTTTAGAACCAAAAGGTTCTGTGCAAGAACAAGCACTGGTGGTGGTGAATGTTCTGGTGTGCGCGCAAACACGTACATACACATACACACACACACACACACACACACACACACACACACACACACACACACTTTCCCCCAAGGGCATAATGTTCTGAAAAAGGCCCACAATGCCTGCATTGGAGATGTTCGAGCGCAACCGTTGTCGCACACCTCCCGTACAACCCTCCCTTCAAGGAAAATTGCGTGTTTCAGGACGGGCTGGTTGAGGGCCACCCGGTCTGGGCCATGGTGTACTACTGCATGAGGTGCGGCGATCTCCAGGCGGCGCTGCAGGTCCTGGATGCTGCTCCGTAAGTCTTCATCATTTGCCGCAGGCGTCTGGAGGGTGACTCAAATGATCTTTGCTTTGAACGCTTGGATCTGTGTGTGTGTGTGTGTGTGTGTGTGTGTGTGTGTGTGTGTGTGTGTACGTTTGTGTTCATTGGGGGAGAGGGAAGACGACTCTGGATGTGTGTGTATGTGTGTGCAAGCCTCTGTGTAAGCGTGCGCGTGTGATACAGCACATTCGTGTGTGTGTCTGTGTGTGCGTGCGTGTGCTTGTTCCATTTTGAAAGTCACGTTTGTGTTGCAGGCCGCACCTGAGTGAGCTCGGCGCCTGTCTGAAGGAATACATGAACAGCGACGACCACGTGTTGAGCCACAACAGCGAGACGAAGCTGAGGCTGCAGTACCGCCGCTCAGTGAGGAACAGCACCGACCCCTACAAACGGTGAGCGTTCACACAGCGCTTGTGCAAACTCAGGCACAAAGGCAGAACAAATGTGAGCCACATAGGGATTTCGAACACCATTAATCACCCATGACAAGCGCGCATCTGCGTGTGTCATGCTTGACTTGACAGAAAAAAAAGTGGCACCATTGCCACAGACCACAGACTTTCAAAACAATACCATTTCTTTTGATACTCCTTTTTGTGGCAGGGTGTTTTGTCATTGGTAATCACGGCCAATGACGCACTGTTGGAACTTCCCTACTGCAGCGCGGTGCACTGCGTGATTTTCGAGCGACGTGACGTTTTGGGTCACTGGTTGGAAAACAAGTCAACAAGTCGCCCTCATCTTGGACTTGTTTTTGCGCAACAGTAAGATAACCGGTATATCTCTTCGTGTCTCCTCAGCGCCGTTTACTGCGTGCTGGGGCGCTGCGACCCGCGCGACGACCACGGCGAGGTGGCCGACAAGATCGACGACTACCTGTGGGTGAAGCTGGCGCAGCTGAGCTACCCGGACCCGCAGGAACCGCCATCACAGGAGCAGCTGACGCTGCCGCAGCTACAGAGGCTGCTGCTCGAGGAGTTCGGTCAGTGTGTGTGTGTGTGTGTGTGTGTGTGTGTGTGAATTATTTGTTGACCTCTCTGCTTTCCGACTGCGTAAAAGCATGTTGAGCCCCCTGCTTTTCGACTGCGTATGTCAAAGAAAGGAGCGCGCGTTACCAGGGTAATTGGACCACTTCGGCCTTGCTACCCCTCAACTCTCCCGCTCACGCGCAAATCAACTTTGGTTTGCACGTCTTCTCGTGAGAGTGTCCATGTTATACACAATGAATGTCAGAATGGTGAAACTCGAGTTCTGTAGTGTTTGACAGATTCTGGGGGGTCCAATCTGCGTGGGTCGTCATGAACCCCAACCCCGCCCCCTGTGTGCAACATTGTAACAACTTGCCGTGACACTATTTTGCACGTTTTCTGTTTGCAGGGGAGACGCACTTCAACGCGTACCAGCAGCCGTTCGTGTACTTCCAGGTGCTGCTGCTGACGGCGCAGTTCGAGGCGGCCGTCGAGTTCCTGTCGCGCCTCGAGCGGCTGCGCTGCCACGCCGTGCACGTCGCCGTCGTGCTGTACGAGCTCAAGCTGCTCCTGACGCCGCGCAGCAGCCAGGCGCAGCTCCGTGAGTACACGCTCTGTGATGCTGCTTTCACGTGGTGGGTGCGGACACACATGTTTGTGCGGCCGGCCGTTCACCTGTTCACCTGCATTCACCTGTTTCCATTAGACGGAAAACACAAGCATCAACGATCAGCAGGACGAAATTTTGCGGGTGCTGGGTGCATTTTGTCTCAGTTTCCGTATTGACAAGAGGCACAGCGCCAAAGATCATCATTCGAACATGAGGTCTTTCAGAAAGAGGAATTTCATTCGTTCATGATCTGTCTTTTGTTGAACGGAAGTTTTGAATGTTGAGAGTGTCGCGTTTCAGTGTCACGTGACGCGGTGGGCGGGAAGGACGTGGACGCGGCTCCTCTGCGCATGCTCAACCTGGCGCGCCTCATCATGATGTACACGCGCAAGTTCGAGGCGACGGACCCGCGCGAGGCGCTGCAGTACTTCTACCTGCTCAGGTGCGTCCCGCGTCACGTGGTCCTTCAATCACGTGGTCCAGTCACATGGTCTTGGGGACATGTGGTGTCGTCCTTCAGTGCAGTCCAGTGCACCAACTTATGTGCTTTTTCCGAAACAATTTTGAATTCCCACGCAGAAACAGACTCGCTTTTCTAAAGCCTGCAGCAAGAGAATTTATTTGTGAATTTTCTGAGACCCAAGCAGCTTCTTGAGGTGAATGAAGTTTGTGTTTGCCCGTGGACTGCAGGGACATGAAGACGCCGCACGGGGAGAACCTCTTCATGTCGTGCGTCAGTGAGCTAGTGCTGGAGACACGCGAGTTCGAGATGCTGCTCGGGCAGATGAACGTCGACGGCAGCCGCAAGGTGAGTGAGCGAGTGTGTGTGCGTGCGTGCGTGTGTGTGTGGTTTTGACATGGCAATCAACGAAAGATTAGCAAGGAATCAGACGGCGTCGCAGCTGGCATGTACTAAGATAAATGCAATACAAAGATGTTTGATGCCAACACGCCGGGGTGCTCTGGTGTCCTTGTTTTGACAAAGTGTAATTTGGCGTAACAAACCACCAACGTGAGTCTTCGCCTCCACAGGCGGGCGCGATCGACAAGTTCCACGGCGACACGCAGCGCATCATCGAACTCGTGGCGCGCGACACGGAGAACAAGGGGCTGCTCGAGGACGCCGTCAGGCTCTACGACCTCGCGCACGTGAGTCCACTTCCGGTCACGTGAGTCCACGTCACGTGAGGACCGCACACGTGAACCCCCAATTGAATTGGTTCACTTTCAGCAGGGCGTTGCTTGTGAGTTCAAAGAATGCTTTGTTCCAAGTAACAACTCGTTTGAATCGGGTGTTTTTGTTTTCGCTCAAAAAGTATTTTCCTCCATCTTGCGCGTGTAATCACAGTTTCAAAAGAAGAGGAATGTTTGACTGTCTCAATGAAATCGCCCACACAGAGTGAAGACAGATCGACCAAAATTTGTTGCACTGAAGGAGAATCCCGTTGTTTGATGCACAGAAACACGACAAAGTGCTGGAGCTGATGAACAAGTTGATGACGCAGTGCGTGTCGGAGGCGCCGACCGCGCAGAGCAACAAGGAGCGCGTCCACAAACTGGCCCTGTCCGTCGCGCAGAGGTATCACACACACACACACACACGCACACACATACACACACACACACACACACACACACACACACACACACACACACAAACACATTGTCAAAAGAGACATGAGATGCTCGCACGCATTCTAATGCAAAGTCGTCGCGGTGTTCTGGGTCTGAGCGTCGCACAGAACCCACCTCAAAGGAATGGCAAGAATTAGGAGATTAACCTGAAGTTCTGTCAGCTGGTTAGTCAGGATCTATCGTCGTCTGTTGACCTGTCAAACAACGATGTCTGTCAGAAAGTAACATCGCGCGCCACAGACCCTTGCAGCAGCGCTTTCGCAGCGGCGCACTCAATTTCAGGTACCGGAGTCAGAGTTTGACTGGGTCTCGGCACAACACGTCCACCTTTTACCTGCTACTCGATCTCTCCACCTTCTTCGATCTGTACCACTCGGGAAAACACGACCAGGCGCACGGGGTGAGTTGGGTCACTGGATGGAGTAAGTTTGGTGGGTGCTGGTTCCAGGGGTGGATCCAGGATCTGGTGTCAGATTCCGAGTCTCCAGTGGGTGGGGATTTCATCTCTGGAAAGCTTTTCAAGCCGAAAGAAAGAAATGAGGAGTAATTTTTGTGGGGATGAGCAAACGGCCCCTGTTGTCCGAAATCTGCTTGCTGAAAGCAAGGACTTGCGCAAATATGCAGTCAAGAACAGTCAGGAGCCGGATGATACAAGATTGAGTGAGGTAATTTCCGTTTCCCAATTTCCTCTCAGGTCGGACTTTTTTTCAGGTGATACGAGACTTGAAGCTGTTGCCCTTGACAACAGAGGCCGTGGAGCAGAAAGTGAACTCCTTCAGGAACTACACGGATGAGGTGCTGTACCAAACACCATCTTTTCCAACTTCTGTGTTCTTCAGTGGCTGCCGCACCTTTTTCTTCGAACATCTGCCGTTTCTCAGAGATACCGAGAACGTCATCGCTTGTTTTGCCGTTGCTTGTAGGTCCGACGGTGTTTACCTGAAATCCTTCTCGCCACCATGAACATTCTCTACTCGCAGTACAAGAACGCCAGGTACGATTCCTCTGCCTCAACATATTGTTAAGGTCAACAAAAGTTTGCAGTCAATTTTGATTGGAGCCGACCCGTTGCTGAAGGAGGTTTGTGGGTTGCAGGAATCAGGGAGTCAACAGCCCGCTGTCGGCCAAACCACAGGGCGGAGTCCGCAAAGACGACGGCGGCAAGGAAACGGTGAGTGCGCGCGCGCACACACACACACACACACACACACACACACACACACACACACACACACACACAAATTCCAACGCTTGCAAAAGTAATTGTTGTCTGGCACATGAATTGCTTCTCAAGAGAAACTTCCACATCAAGAGCATCCAAGCAAACAATGTGCTTACAAATTGACCATTTACTCTGTTGTGGCCTTGTTTGCTGGTTCTTGACTGCCATCAGGGCTGTTCTGTACACGCGTATCTTCACCGGTCGGGTGTTCTTGTTTGCAGTTCCTGAACTACGTGCGTGCGCAGGCGCGCGCGCTCATCACGTTCGCGGGGATGATCCCGTACCGTCTCCCGGGAGACACGAACGCGCGCCTCGTGCAGCTCGAGGTGCTCATGAACTGAGGCGCGTCCGGCGACAGGGGGCGGGCGTCGAGTGGGCGACGTGCCAGAACAAGACAATAAACACGGGACAGGACCACACTGAGGATTTACACTCGTGCATTTCAAACGTGGAAAAAGGAAATGTGTGCTCTTGCGTGAACATCGGGCAGTGTGCCCACCGTGAGGGAAGAAACTTGCTGGATCGGAGGCAAAACATCCTCAAAGTGCATTTCGGATACATTTTGTGACTGCAAACAAGAAAAGAAGACCTCTGCACAGAGACAGAAGTAGCCACAGCAGGTCAGCCTGTACGTTTTCTCTCCTTGTGTGGATACAGTCGGGTTCGTGTAATGTTTTGATGGCAATCGGGCAGGCGGGTGGGAAACATCATGACGGTTCTTTTCGTGGACTGTCGTTTTGTACAAGCGCAAAATAAATTTCAAGACGAAAGTTTGGGCCAGTTTTCCTCTTCTTTGTGGTTTGACGAATCTACGGTTGCCAACTGTGGGGATCTCACGAACGGTCGCTTTGCGATGGAAGAGTCGACCTCAGGGCTGTGGTAGATTAACCGCTCAGCTGCTGAAGCTGTTTTACAATGCGATGCCATCTGCAATGGAATTTGAGAGATGTTAAAGTGAGAACGTGATGAGTTTTTGCACACAGGTGTGCGTTGTTTATCTGCAGTAGAGCTGGAGTCTAACGTGCGTGGGTCAGTCTTCAACTCGTGATCTGTGCAGAAAGCGTTGAACAAATCTGGATCTGGATCTTGACCTGCAGGAAGTAGATCTATGCAAAGGACTGAGAGATGTTGTTCGATTTACACCCGAGAATCCGAGAATTTGACAATTCTCAACATCTGAGTGTGTAAATTGAACTGCACTTTCATCCAAGAGGATCCGAGAGAACAAGAATCCGAGAAAGCTTGGGGCTCTTTGATATTTGGGGTCGAAGTCCGAGAATTCTCAGATGGGAAAATGTAAATCGAACAGCATCAATCTCTGCAGCTCGACCATTTGAGATAACGAATAGATTCTGCACGTAAATCAAGTCCGCCAAAAGTGTTTGTGAGTCTGGCACCACAGCAGCATGAACTGGTTCACATCAATGAATGTATCTTTCTCGCTCTGAATCGCTGCTGCTAGACTCAACGCTCTTCGTTGTTTTGGCATACAATAGGTCCACATGATTGAGTGGATTTTTTCAGCGCATCAGCATGTCAGCAAAATCTCGGTGGAATACCAAGCGTGTCACGTAGAAATTGCAGGGGCGGTTTTGGGACACTGTGACTTCGAGTAAAAACGCAACGATTGTTTCCAACACGAAAAGGAATAAACTGGAATAAAGAGGCAGGAAATTGACCAGAAAGTGTTCGTTTGCAAGGACTCTGCAAATCTCTGTGACAAACTCAATAGCCAGACGGTCGCACGTTGACGAGAAGAGGGTTGCGCCATGCGGCGCGTCGCGGTGATTGGAGCGGGAGTGGTCGGTCTGTCCACAGCCGTCAACGTCCAGGTCAGTGCTCCTCAGTCATCAACGGCCTTCGGGCATACAGATCCAGCGCACAGGCGTATGCGTACTCGTATTTCTGTATACTGCATCACAATTGGGATTTCCACACCAGGCGTTGGGCACACAATTTGCGCCTTCGTCCTATCAGACTGAAAGGGATGCGACACAGTCACAGGGATCCAGGCAGACGTCTTCATCACAGTTTGTCTTCTCCGTCAGATTTTTTTTGTCCGTTGAATACTGTCCAAAACTGTAGCATCACATGAAGACTCGTTTGGGCGAAAAAGAAGTTCAGTTTGAGACATTGCCGTTCGTTCTTCACGCAGGCGCGCATTCCTGACGTCAGCGTGACGATCATTTCGGACGCGTTCGACGTGGACACGACGAGTGACGGAGCGGCCGGCATCTTCCGCCCGCTGCTGTCCAAGACCCCCGGGGTGCCTCTGCCCACCCTCAGGTGAGAACTACCCACGCATACCTGACTCACACGCACACCTGACGCAAACACACACCTCAGGCACGCACGCACGCACGCACACACAGAAACACACACACACACACACACACACACACACACACACACACACACTTTCAACGCGCATGAAACTTCACCTGCACGCGCACTTCAACCACACAAGAACACACGCGCGCCTGACACGCACACAGCTCTCAGACTTGAGCACGCTTCAAACACGCTAACTTTGCCGACACGCACGTGCCACTCACACGCACACCTGATTCACACACCTCACTTGCAGCACAACCGCCACCTTGAGCAGTTCGATGCTGCATGGCACTCTGCATCGGTGTTCACAACCGACTCCGCCTTTGAGCTTCATTCTGGACGAGTGAACTCAATGTGTTGTGCAGGAGGTGGTTGCAGACGTCCTGGGATCACTACGAGCAGCTGCGCCTGTCAGACGACGGCACAGACGCCGGGATCTCGCTGCTCGGAGCCTACCAGTTCTACCACAGCAAACAAACCGAGGTGCACGCCAAGTCTTCGCGAAATTCCGGGGTTGATGGAAGGGCTTGTGGTCAGAAACGCTTGAAGGCAAAAGGCGCACATTCAATCTCGACGCCAGTGCGATTTACATGAATTGACAGTGAGACAGACGCAACGGAAATGGGAGAGTGCGTGTGAGCCAATACATACTCAACAGCTACGACAAATGCAAAAGGGGTGTTCCATGCACGAAATTCACTTGGGGCTCCACAGATTTGTTTGGTCGCGGCACAGAATTCACATTTGTATTTTCCTCCACAGCTGCCTCTGTACAGCGAGTTCGTCTACGGGTTGCGCGAGTGCACTGAGACCGAGTGTCGACGGATCACGACCAAGGCTTTCCCGTACGTGTCACAACACACACGCACACACACACGCACGCACGCACACACACGCACACACACACACACACACACACACACACACACACACACACACACTTTCAATCGACGGAGGCAAAAGGACTGGAGGACTGGAATGCCACAAAGATACATTTTGTTGTTACTGATGAGTACGAGAGTTTCAGCACATTGCCGTACGCCCACATTGACAACAGATTCTTTGCAGGTTCGCGTACCAATACACCACAATGCTGTGTGAGTGCAGGAGGTATTTGCCCTACTTGATGCAGAAATTTGTGCGCAAAGGCGGGCGAGTTGTGAAGCGCACAATCACGGATCTGGAGGAGGTAAGACTTGTCGTGGGGACAGGGAGGAACGCGTGTTGTGAAGCCTTGCCCCCTTCACGTAGACACACACACAGACACACACACACACACACACACACACACACACACGTCGGTGTGCTTCAACTCCTGAACAACGTTGCCTTCTCGTTGCGGATCTGGTGCGACATTTCTGATTTCGCTCCGATTTGAAAAGTCTGAATCAGCCTCGCACCACTGCCGGACCCAATTCCTTGTTCCGCCCCAGACTTCGTTCCTGAAGGCTTCTTGAGTTGACACATGCCGTGGTAGAAAAACATGTTCGCTGCAGCGTATTTCGTAACTTTCTTCCGATGTGGCCATTTGTCTGGTGCGCACCCCACGACTCGCTTGTTTTGCTGCAGTTGGTTGGTGAGTTCGATGTGGTTGTGAACTGCGCTGGGTTGGGCAGTCTTCGGTTCCTCAAGGATGACAAAGTCGTGCCCATCAAAGGTCAACTCCTCAAGGTCAGAACAAAAATCCAGCTGTGCCTGTTCTGTGCGTCTTGTGTCTGTTGCAGACTTTGCACAAATTTTCCATCCCAGGTGACTGCACCGTGGATCAAGATGGCCATCTACAACATGGACACGGACACGTACATCGTTCCAGGGTCAGTACACTGCTTCTGGTCGTGTTGTCCTTTGGTTGGGGCCGGCAGTTGCGTTTTCAGTTTGTTGTCTGTGGCTTCGTTAGATTTCGATGTCTCGCTCCTCTTCAGGCGCGACTGGGTGAACATCGGCGGGACGCACGACGTGGGCGCGTTCGATCCGACCGTCAGCGAGGAGGACGGTCGCGCCATCTGGGAGAGAGCCACTCAACTCGTACCCGCCCTCAAGGTACCACACACAATCTGTCACTTTGTGACCCTGACAGCAGCCACAGTTCTCACAGAGCCATTGGACCCGTGTGGCCTCGACGACGGGTTTCAAGGGTGGCGGACAGAATCTCGGTTGTTTTGCAGAACAGTGAGTCGAGTCTGCCATTTGAGGTGAAAGAGTGGCAAAAGTAGAACTGAATGGAAAGCAATCCATCAACTACATGTGAGTGGGAACATTTTGTGTGCGAAAGGTCCTGCCAGAACTGAGGCCACTCTGCCTGGGAAAATAGGAAGTGGCAGCACATTTTAATTGTTTTGGGGAATTTTTGATTCCAGTTGATGGAAGTGTAGCGTGTTGCTGCAGTGTTGCTCGTGTCTGCCCGCAGGGCGCGCGGTGGCAGCGGCAGTGGGTCGGGCTGCGGCCGCACCGGGAGCCACTGCGCCTCGAGGCGGAGACGGTGCGCTTCCCGAGCGGGGCGAGCCTCAGGGTGAGTGAGCGATGCTGCTGCGCTGCTGGACCCGCGTTCGATGGAGCGCGCTGGTGTGTTGTACTGGTACACCCGGGTTCTTACACCGACACTGGTGCGCCCGTGGTCTTGTACTGGTGCACCCAGGGTCTTGTACTGGTTCTGGTTCGCCCAGGGTATTGTTCTGGTGCACCCAGTGTGTTGTTCTGGTGTACCTATAACTTTCCATGGTTGTGGTCCATTGAGCCCGAACGAGAACGGTGCATTCTGACCGTTCCGGCGCGCCAAAATCGAACGCGGCCAAGGCGGCGTCATTGTTCAAGGAAATGTGGGCACCACGAAACAGACCACGAAACATAGGCGTACTTCTGCCTGACTTTCTCTGCTGTGACATGGAGTCTACCGGCTTGTTTGAGCCGTGAGCCTGTGTTGCAATATCCTCTCACTCTCATGACATGTGCCACACCGGAGGTTTCCCACGTTTCAATGCCAAAGTCTATCTGTCTGTCAGGTCGTCCACAACTACGGGCACGGCGGAGAGGGGGTGAGTCTGAGCTGGGGAACAGCCGTCGACGCCGCCGGGCTGGTGCAGGCGCTGCTCACACCCACCAAGTCAAAAATGTGAAGCGGAACTGTGCGTTCTGTTCAACGTTTACATGTCACCATCGTGTGTACATTTCACTGGTGGATTCAGCGTACTGTACCGTGTGTTTGTCATGAGCCGCCGCCACACGGCAAGACGCAGTTTGGCTGACCGCACCGTGTTGACATCGATGTGAGCAGCCGAAACTCGCTACCCTGTCATGTTGCTGGATGTTACGGCTCTGTTGTAAAAACGTTTGCTCCTGAAAATGCGCACAGACTTTCTGGCAGCGTCATGTGCTTAACTTTGGACGTTTTCGCCGTTATCTACCATGGTGAAGCAGAAATCTTTTCATTTGCACTGAATACACATTGAACAAAACATTTTGCAGCCTTGAAACGAGGAAGAACAAAACCGTCATGAAATCTTGTAGCGCTTGAGTTCTCGTGCCAATTGTGGCGCTTGTTTTAACACTGCCAGCGAAATGCGCTTTGTCTGAACAAAGTTGCTGATTTTTGCCAACTCGAATTTGTTGAGTTTCTTCGAGCGCTCACAGCGAGAACCGAGGAAGCGATCGTACTCGGACGACAGAACACGTTGTACAAAACAAGACTGCAAAAGTGAGCCTTGTTGCTTCGCGAAAGTGCATGGCCTTTGCAGAGAATCCAGCATGAGAATTCAATCAAGCTCAACAGGTGACTGACCCTGGTTGAGGCCTGCGGCAACTCAGCAAAAGAGAAGCTAACAGCGCAACATGCAACATGTTTTTGCTGTGCTGACGGAGCGGGAGTCAGGGTCCCGTGTGATATGCGTGTGTACGCTTCGCATCGCGAGGAGTGATTCTCATACCCGCTGAGCGGCCGGCCGTGACCACCACAACTACATTCCTGCCTCCACTCTCAGAGCCAACACCTCCACAGGTGTCGTTACCGAGCGCTCGTTTACGAGGCGTATATTGACCTCGGTGAATGGCCTTGGGATCCGCAGGATGAAAGACGACTCGGGAAGGATCCCACTGTGACTGAGCTCAGGTTGCTAACTCAACTGAGGTCGAAAGACTCTCAAACAGCACCGTGTTGGCTGTTGTGCTCCAAACAAGAATTGGCAGAAACAATTCTTTGTAAGGACGTGCACAACTGATGAGATTTGAGCTGAAATCAATCGACAAACCGTGACGTGCCTGCGTACGACTTTTCCTTCGTTTGGGCAATTGCCCATATTTGGAACAAAAATGTTGGTGGCACTTCTCAGTGACACGAGTGAGCGTATTTTTGACAGTGGACTGACATCGCTCGAGTGATCTAGCGATTAACACACATACCGTGAATTCAACAGTGAGGAAGTTGTACACAAATCAGTTGCACATGAATGTGGTTGGGACACAGGTGCCTGATACTGTGCAGGCTTTTGTGCCAAATTTGTAAGATTTGCAAGGAAGACATGTGGAAGTGTTTCGTCCCCGGATGAACGGATTCTTGCGTGGGAATTTGTTTCGTTGTTGTTGGATTTTGATGTGTACGAGTATTCAGAACAAAAGTGTGTTCATTGTGCTGTTCTGCATGTGAGAAATTCATCAGATGTTGGACTTTTGTCGACACTTTTGTAGAAATAGATTTAAACAGCAAGCGCTTTCAATTCATGTCCAAACAATCGGAGTAACTGGATACTGCAAAAGAAAACAAAACTGTACACACTAAACCTTAACAGCGACAAAAACTTGTTGCATAGAATCATCAATTTGTTTGCTAACGTTCCAAATAGGTCTCAAAACACTGCGAACATTTGTGAGCCATGTCGAATTCAGAAGCTGGAAAGGAAAGTGATGAAGTCAAACAGTTCATGATGACAAACAACAACGATGACATCAAAGTGGACGGTGCCGCGGACGCTGACGTCACTGTGAGAGTGAACGCGCATGGTGATGGTGCAATGGGAGTGGATAAAATCGCTGAATCAGCCTTCGCTGATGTGGAGCTGGACGCAGGGCTCAAGGCCGACGAAAGGTGAGACCGTAGAACACGGACGTGGTTGCACGTTCCGAGTATTTGTGCGTGCGTGGGATAAGGTTTGTGGGACATGGACCTGACACGCAGTGTTTGTGTATCTCATTCATCCAAAACAACTGTTCAGAAATTTTCGTCAGAAATATCAGGAGGTTTTCAACACCAGTTCGTGCGTGTCCACAGCGGACACATAATCGTTGGGCTGATTCGAGACCTGCCCTTGCACAGACTTTCTCAAGAAACAACAATTTCATAAACCCCGACAGCCATAACAAACACAGAATTGTATTTTATGATGTCAAAAACATATTGTCCCTCATGTTCAGGGCACAATACCTTCTCAACTCGCATTCACAAAACCCTTCAGGCTGAAGAAGCTCTGCCTTTCATGTCGCACGTTTACGACATGCAAGAGTCTCGACGAAGGGAAAAATACACAACAAACTTATTGTTGATAGTAAACTACCATGAAGGCCACTGAGGGTCACGCACCCTGAGCATGCAGCCCCATTTGAGAGGCCAGCGGACTTTGGTGAGATCAGATTTGCTGCCTTGTGCCATGTGAAACTGGACAGATTCCCAAGCGAACGCGTAAGACTCGTCAATTCATCTGATGATCACAAGTGGTGTTGGATGATGCAAGTGAAAACATTTGTGTGTTGGTTTTTAACCTTTTACGGTTGACAAATCTTTAAAATCTGTTCCTTTTTCACGAAATGTTCCCAGCTGTAAAGAAAAAATTCACACAGTCTTGTGGCCCACAGATGCATGTTTTTCAAGTTTGTGACCACAAATTTGTGTTTCGGACCAAACTTTCTTTCCCTTGATTCACAGAGTGCAAAGAACATGAAACCACCACAACAGGAAATTTTACGAAAGGATTACAGAGTTTGAATTCGAACACCAGTCAAGGCCGCATGTTTGTGCGCTGTCACAAAGTGAGGACTGAAAGTCTCGCATACCTGGCATTCTCCGAGACTTGAACCTTGGGTCACATTGTCACCCGGGGGCACGATTTCACGGGCCGTGGTATATACGAGGCTGATTTCACTTCTGAGCGGAGTGTTCATGACTTGTTGACGTCCCAGATGGCACGCGACACGGCATGTTGACCTGGTTTACGGTCAGTTGGAACCCAAACAAAACACAAACAAGGTGTACACTGTCAGAACATTTTCATCACTGTATGGAGACATACTTTTTAGTCCAGTTTTTCAACAGGATCATTGGAAGACACTCCTTCAAAGTACGCTCCTGCACTGTTGACACACTGCGCCCATCGACAGGGCCATTGTTTTGTGAGGCAGTCTCTGAATTCTTCACTGGTGATGGAGCCGATTTCTTGACGCACAGCCTCCTTCAAAGCACGCAGGTTCTCATACCTCTTGCCACGCAGAGGCTTTTTGAGGCGGGGATAGAGCCAAAAATCTGAAGGGGCCAAATCTGGACTGTATGGGGCATGTTCAATGACCTTCATTCCGCACTGGATGAGGAATTTCCGGGTGTCAAGGGCAGTATGGGGGGACGCATTGTCCATGTGTAGAGAACAGTCTTTGAGGAATTGGAGACCTCTGCGATGGAGGACACTTTCCCTGAGGCGTTGCAGGACTTGCACAAAAAGTTCTCCTGTGATTGTCCGGTGGAAAAACTCATAGTGGATCATCCCAGAAACATCAAAAAATGTCACCAACATCACTTTGCCGACAGCGCGCTCCCTCACACATTTGACAGGTCTTGGTGCCTTGGGTGTCAGCCACTCAGAAGACTGTGCCTTTAGTTCAGGGTCATATTGATATGTCCAAGTTTCATCCATTGTGATGATGGTGTTGAGTAGTTCAGGCTCAGAATGGATTCTCTGCAACATCCTCTGTGACAACTCCAGGCGGTGTTCTTGTTGGGTTTCTGTGAGGAGATGTGGTACAAACTTGGCAGATCGTCGTCTGAGACTCAAATCAACAGTCAGAATCCGGAACACACTGGTTGCAGAAATGTCTGTGAGTCCACTGAGTGCTGACACAGACAGGCGCCGGTCGCCTTCAATGAGTTCCTTAACCTTCTGTACATTTTCTGCAGAACGTCCAGTCTTCTTTCTTGGGGCTCTTGGCATGTCCAAAACTTGTTGCCGACCAGTCTGGAAACTCTTGTGCCAGTGAAACACTTGGGTCTTCTTGAAAGCATCACCTCCATATGCTTCTTGCAGCAGGTGCAGTGTCTCTGTCGCCGTTTTGCCCAACTTCACACAAAACTCAATGGCAATTCGCTGCTTCAAGAAAACTGAAATTTCTGTCACTCGTTGCATTTTGAAAGCTGGTTGCTCACATGACGTCAAGAAGGACATTTTCAGACAGGACACTAGACTACAGTGTACAGGTCGACCTTCAAAAATCAATAGGTGTCGATCAGGCTCGTCGATCAAGTCATGAACACTCCGCTCAGAAGTGAAATCAGCCTCGTAAAGTTCCTCTCTGCGCGCACACGAGAATAGAACACATTTCAACCCGTGAAACACGCGGGTTGTTCTCAACCCTCAGGTGCGGTGCAGTGACAATTGACAATGCCCCGCTGCTGGTTCATAACAGAGGCAGATCCAAGATTTGGTCCGCGGGAAGACTCCTGCGCGACTTCGTCGAAAAGGACCAAGAACCAACCCCATGTCATTTGTGGCTTGAAATTTTTTGTTGAAGAGTCAGGGACACAGGCTGATCCCTGGATCAGCCTTGACTTGTATCAGCCTGAGAAACGAGTGTTTAATTTTCTCGAGGTCCCAGTGCGAAGTTTTATGCTAGGGCCGTGCAACTTGCAAATTGGGGTGCCTTGACTAGGATAATTTTGAGTGGCATACTTCTGTCCAAGTTCTGATGCTAGCGTCAATGCATCAA
>JAAUXT010131359.1_pt1 | contig 45443 bp, 59 predicted proteins | sample 7278171 | NCBI WGS metagenome assembly JAAUXT01 (sample SAMN14350112, study PRJNA611818) | marine sediment metagenome | isolation source: surface marine sediment (1.8m) | place: French Polynesia: Moorea | collected 2018-08
GGTTGGTGCGCACTCGTTTCCTGCCTCCCTGTTGGTTAATGGGCTGCAGAGCGTACGTTTGGTTTGTCTTTTCCGTCCTGCAGAGTGACCACCGACCATGCCGTCCATCAACGACTTTGAAGCGGACGAAACCTTCGTGGAAAAGAAGGTGAGCTCGCACTGTCATGGAGCACCATGCAAAACGTCCTTTCAAATTGTTATTCGCTTGAGAATCACGTATTTGTATCACCAGTCGAGATTACTGCCAACTTGAAGCTCGTAGAGTTTGATCCTGCGTTGCCTCCCTGAACCACACAGGGTTTGACCGGGTGGAGGGACAAGCTGCACGAGTGGACGAAGGGGTTCTTCTGGTCTCCGGGTCCGGTCTACGAGTACCAACCCGTCGTCGAACCCGAGCTGCCCGAGCACTTGAAACTCCCGCGAAACACGTGAGTAATACGAGGCGTCCCTGACCTTCTGCATCCTTGCATTAACTCCAGGTCTGCGGACAGGAAAATCCTGAAAGTTCCGACGGAAGGGCTGACACTCGTAGGTCACGTCCGAATCGGTTGTCCTGGCTGAAAACCTCACCATATCTCTCCAGACAAGGCGTGCTAGATCTGGTTTTGCCCAAGACTCAAACACTTCCTGTCCACTCACAGGTTCGTGGGACCTCGGGTGCTCACCCTGGACGGGGGCGGGTCTCGAGGCCTCGTGATGGCGATCATGATCGAGAATCTTGAGGAGAAGCTCAACCATCCAGAATTCCACGGAGGCCAGTCTCCACAGGACCAGGTCCGGATCTGGCAGCTCTTCGATCTTGTTGCAGGTGATGTCACGCACTGCAAGACAGTCACTACAACTGTTGTACTTCTGTTGCAGGCACGGGTACAACTGCAACCAACATGAAAAGTTCTGTAAAAAGGGTACTCTTTTCCAGCCACCCACTGCGTGTGATTCGAACTTATAGTTTTCTCAGTGGTTGGGGTCACTTTTGCCAGATCACAAGGTATCAACAATTCAACTCTTTATCACTGTCAAACCTGTCTCGAATTGTCATCGTCTGATATGGAGCAGAGATAACACCCCCTGGTGAAGAAAACCCAGCACTGGAGCCTGAAACATTTTCTTGATCAACACTTCTTGTTTTGCCACAAAGCGTGTCGCATTGGTCGGTCACTTCACATGCACGAGTATGCCTGCCTTGACTGTCACACTTCACACCAGACACAGAAAACAACTTGTCCTCTTGACGAACAATGCAATGTACGAGGGCTGTCCACGAATCTTCCGCTGCAGGTCTTGCATCTCGCCAACAGTCTTGTTGTTGTGGCGTAGCGGAGAATTCGTGGACAGCCCTCGTACAAATGTTGCGTGTCTGAAGTGAACCAAACCACAAGAACACAAGGACACCAATGTAACCACAGGCACCAGCACCGGTGGAATCCTGGCCGCATCCTTGGGTCTGAAGAGGCTCAGCGGGCAGCAGTGCCGAGGCTTGTACCAGGACCTCATCCCCAAGCTCTTCGAGCAGTCCAGGTGGAGAAAGATAGTCAGCACGTTCACCCGCAACAAGTACAGCGACAAGGTGCTACGGGAACAGCTCAACAAGCACTTCCAGGTGAGATCGTCAAGGACAAAAGGTCTGTTCACACCGGGGTGCCCCCTGAGACGACCCCACCCTAATTTTGTGCCGTCACGCGGAACAAAACTTTCATTTGGGTGTGGCCTATTTTTGACAAGATTTGGAGCTGGCCATGGGCCCCTCCCACTCTCAGCATTTCTAGTTCCCTCTGAAACAAACTGTGCATGTTGACAGGAGTTCTCTCAGCTGAGGACGATTCAGAAGTTGCCCGTGGTCGCAGTGACGTCGTTCGACATCCAGAACAACGACACCGTCATCTTCTGCAACACCGACCGCGAGCTCAACAACATCAAGGTGCCCAGACACTTGAGACTCTCTCTGGTCTCCGATTGTTGTCGGTGGGTTTGGGTTGACCTACGGTCGGGTGAAACCCCTTCGTAGCTTTGAAGTCAGCCGCAGATTCTGTGCTCAGGTGACGGACGCTCTTCGGGCGACCAGCGCCGCGCCCACCTACTTTCCCGCGGTCCCGCTGGAAACCAATCACCGGAAGCGCATCTTCGTCGACGGAGGGCTTGGAGCGAACTGCCCCGCCGCTGTGGGTGCGTGGGTGAGGCATTGGGACAACCAGCAGCACTCTGTGAAGGGTTGCCCGCTTCTCGCCTTCTGAGTCAACTGTCATCTTCCAACCGGCGCCATGGTGTAGGTAATCAAGGGAGGCAAGGAGATTGTTCAATCCGAGCCGAAGGCGAGGATTCAATAATCTCCATGCGTCACTTGATTACCTTTTGTAAGGCACAAGTCAAGGCAACCAAAAGTGCACAAGTGTCAAACCATTCAAGTCAAAAGTGTAGATTACTTGTGCTGAATCTCCTGTTGAGAACAAAGGTTGCCCTTGACGACGTGCCTTACTGGACACTCATTGACCTGAAGTATTTTTTTGCAGGAACAGTGTTGTCAATTTACTCGTACTTCTGCGTCCTCATTGCAGCGATCAAGACTTTGAACATGATCTGGAATGCTGACATGTTCCGAACCATTCGGCCGGACCCGTATGAGCAGTGGCCTCAGCCCCGAACGTGCGACCTGCTCGTCTCCCTGGGAACAGGGAAGATCGAGGGCACCAAGAGCGCCAGCGCCTGTGAGTTTCACCCAGACCAGGTTTTCTTTTGGTCGCGCACGTTTTTCTGCATCCACCAACAAAAAATGCAATGAAAGGTCAACACTTCACTCGCAGACTCCATTTTTGTGTCCAGAAGAAAAGCAATGTTGAGTCTGTTCGATTTGGTGACTTTTTCAGGGGGGATCTTTAACACGGTGAAGTGGGCTCTGAAGCTCGTCGAACTGGCCACTCTGTCCGAGATGCGCTTCAAGAGCGCCAAGACGGACCTGAAGATGCACAACCCGTTCGGTTACCACGAGCGCCTCAACCCCGACGTGGACACCGGCATCGGAGAGCTGTGTGAGTCAAGTTCAGAGGGTCAGGGGGACGCGAGTTGACTCGTGGGGCCCGGGAGGGGGGGGTCGTGACTCCCGAAAACATCCAAAACCAATAGAGTACTGCACGCTCACAGGCGCTTTTGGTCACACTCTGACCAGGACCGCAAGTGCACCTGTTTGCAGGAACTTGGTGTGAGAGTTCTCTGGAATATTACGACGGAGTCACGCGTGAGCTGTACTCAAGTGTGCGTGCATCACACACGCACACACGAATGGACCAATCCCACCACAATTCCAAGGTTCGGACACTTGTGACCAGACCGTTTCGTCTTTCCGCAGCTTTAGATAGCACGGACGTGACGAACATGAGCGACAACACAGACGAATGGCTGACAAGGCCCCACACGGAGGAGATGTTCTGGCGCACCTGCTACAAAGTCGTGGCGAGGAACTTCTATGTGGACGTGGACCCTGCGGTCCCGTACCCACCGAACACAGACGGGTGGGTCGAGCTGGAAATCAAGCAGCGCACAGAGCTCTTCAAGGTGGGTCGAGTACGCAGGTGACTCCAGGACTGTGAACCAATGGGGTGGAGTCCTGGGTCACAAGGTGCTGTGTTCGCTGCAGTCAGGTCTGATCTCCCTCACTTGGCATTGACAGGTGTGGCGGACACATTCACCCTCTGCTCCAACAACGTGAACCAAATTTGACAGAGGGTGTGTTGTACATCCACAGCATCTGTCTTATTGGGCGCATTCCATTCAAGTGTGCCGCTGGCCGGTGGAGAAGTGGCGTCACTTCACTCCTGGCTTAGGAGCTGGCGCGAAATGGGCGAAGTCAACCATTTGGCCTGCTGGCACACGTACTAGAACACTGCTACTGTACGAACACAGCGCACTGCACGCGCGGTCGTCTCGCTGCAGCTAGAGCCGGAGCAGCTGCGCGCGGAGATGTTCGTCCCGGGGCGGACGGGTCGCTCCTTCGCGGCGGAGATCGTGCAGCGAGACGGGGGGCTCGTGCTCAGGCTCCAACCGCAGCAGCACGTCGAGAAGGCGCGGGTGGGTGCACCAACGCTCTTTGCCGTGGATAGAACGTCCAAAAAGGGTTTTCGCAAACAAAGCGCACTGTTCCGCAGCCACATGACTCCAGTCAACGGGCAGTGATAGTTCGACACGGGAACAACGGCTCTGAATGTGACACGTTCTCGTCTGCATTGTCAGGTTTGGTGAAGCTGGTGCCGCGCTCTGAACGAAGGGACGGCTTCAGCGGGGACCACGCCCGGACCAAGCACCCGGTCAGTGTTGCTGGGGGACAGGCCAGTTTCAACTCAGCATCTTTCCGACAGAATCTGCTCTCTTTGAACCAGACCTGCAGCAAAGAAATCTCAGTCAAACTCTTGACTGTTTCTGACTTTGCCGTGTCTTCAAGCCTGCAACGATCAAGCGACGGTTCTGTCAGATGTCCAGGGAAGTCTCCCCTCTGCTGAAAGAAACTGAAAAAATTTCGGCTTGTTTGAAGATGGGCACGTCCCACGCTGCATCCTTCCTGCAGTCAACACGTGTTCTGATTGAGCATGCAAGCTTTCAATGGAGATATTTCGTGTTGCAGCATTGGCCGCAGGATGACGTGGAGCGCCCAGAGGAATCCTACTTCATCGCCGGCGCGCCCTTCAAGATCCTCATCGACTCGGAGCGCACAGTCACGCTCGACTGAGGTGCGCGCGTCAAGCCTGCACAACACTGGATGCCTCCCGTCCGTGTGCAAGGCAACGCTCATTGTGCGAAGTCCCTTTAGGGCGAAGCACGACGTGGTAGTGCAGTATATGGCAGGGTTGATGAAATATCCCCTGCCCCCCTCCCCCCAACCCCTTCCCCTCTGCCAGACCCCCCCTCCCCCGGCCGGACCCTCCCTCCCCCTGCCAGACAAGGAGGACAAGGAAGAATCGACGATATTACCAGCAAGGGACTTCGCACTGCAGTTGCCTTGAGCACTGCTTCTCGTTGACTTCCACACTAACGAAACACGTCCAGCAAAATTGGACGTCGCGAGTTTCTATGTCTCGTGTGTGGCAGATGCGAACACGAGCTTCACGTATTCATCCAACCTCGCCGTTTTCCCCAGAAAGATTTCACTCACCCTTCATTGTGCGAAGTCCCTTTGGGGCGAAGCACCATGTGGTAGATGGCAAGGTGGATGAAATGTCCCCTGCCCCCTCCCCTCCAACCTCCCTCCCCCCGCCAGACCCCCCTCCCCCTGCCAGACAAGGAGGACAAGGAAGAATTGACGACATTACCGGCAAGGGACTTCGCACTGCAGTTGCCTTGAGCACTGCTTCTTGTTCACCACTGCCATTGCGATAAAATAAACAACCCTTAATTTCACTGACTCACCTGATATTTTATTGCAAAACGATACCCAAAATGACACTGGAATGGAGCGTCCTATTCCTGACGTTTGCAATGACACACACACGTTCACAGACATCAAAATTTCTTCAGCGTTCAACGCATTATAAATTACAGGATGCGCGCTGGTCGCTCCCGACGCATCACGTGGTCACATGACGTCAGCACACCGTGACGTCAGCACACCGTGCGGAGACAGACACAAGTGAACCCATATCAAACCCATCCTTCAAATCAAGAGTCTGGAATACAAGAAATGTACACGAGGGAATCGGTGGAGACAAAATGCCCAGAGATAATCCACGCGTTTGGCTTGATTCACATCACTGATTGCACCTGTGCAGAATCCACAAGGTTCTGAACACTGACAAAAGTTCTGCTGTGTTACAACAATGCGGATCCACCAACCGAACGTTGTGGATTTTTTGTCTGCAAGATCAGCGTCACACAGAGCAGGAGATTGTGTATTTGGTTATGACATAATCAACAAACGTGCACCAATGTACCCCACCCACTGCGCTCCAAGGAAAACCATTTGAAAACAGAACTCTTTTTTCCTCCACAAAACAAGAACACTTGGCAGTGTAGACACACGTCGAATCGCCCCAGTTCGCAAGTCGCCCGAATCGGGAAACGCCAACATTTTGCTGAGCAAACAATTCCATTGACTTGCCTACATTTCGTGAACACTGAACCTTCAGCTGACAGACCTCAAGAACGGGACAAATGTCATGTTCAATTCCGCTGAACTTCAGCGCGTGAGCAAACCAAACTAACGCCACGTGTCCAACAACTGCACGTGACCAAATGTCATTTCGACCAATAAAATACGCGCAAAGCAACACCTCACTCATTCATAAATTAGTCCACGGTCTGTTCACTTTGGGACGCGCTTTCCAATTTTTGACAAATTTTACAAGTGTACCACCATGATTTGATCACAAAAGGAAAACTTTTTTTGAATGGGAAAAAACCCTTCCATCATTTTTACAGATCTACTGCAATTTTTTCCGGCCATTTTTATACGGCTTCGAAATTATGTACAACTTTCAATGCTATGGTGGTCCTTTCACTTCACTGTAAAAACGCACCACTTCTCCAGACTGCAGAGCAGAGCGGGGACACGAAGAAACAGCTCAGTCGTCAATGGTGATAAATGCTTCTTTTTGCCGACTGCTCGACTTCTTGGACAGATCTTCAGCTTTTACTGCAAAAGACGAAAAAAACCACCGTTCAAACCGTGGTCAACACCCCCCAGTCTCTACTTCCAAGAACCCTCTTTTCAGCGCAAATAAAAACAACAAGTGTCTGCCACTCTGTGTGGGTACAAACTTTGACATAGTTGCTTTGTTCGTTGGTTGACAAGCATATTCAAATGTTATCAGCAATTAGGAAACAATCTTAATTACTACTTGATGCAAAATACAGCGCAAACGCAACAGATTAGTGCCTTGTGCGCAACAATTAATCATAAAAGACAAGATAAACGTGCATATGCGAAATGCACAAAATGGAAAACATACACAAAACAGTGTAAAATACAGCAACAGCAGTCACAAGCCAACCGACCAACCAACCAACCCACGCTCACGCCGTCACCACAGCAACATCCTTCAGAGGTTACAAGCAGGATTCAAAACACTGCAGTTCCACTCGGAAGCTTCATGAGTGTGTGCGACTGCTTGGGCGTTGGTGAAAGGGTGGGGGAGGGCGATAATCAAGGCCCCTGAAATCCAAACGGGAATGGTGCACACCACATAATGAAAGAAGGATACGCCGTTGGGAACAACTCACAGCGTTTGCTTCGCCAAAATTGATTCAATGCTTGACGAAAGCTTTTCGAACTCCGAAGCGCACAAGACGATGAGATCAAACGATCGTCAAAACACCACCAGAAACACCGAGATCCGAGACCAAACGACGACCAGAGTGAATGAAGAAACACGTCGTGATGAAAGTGCACAAGATGAAATGACATCAACACGGAGTGAGATAAAATGAGATGGAAATCGGACGACCCAGCACGTGGACTGCACCGCGACAACAACCTCGACCCTACCAGACGTGAATCCAAAGGTGCGCAGAGGGATACTTCAGCAGCTCACTCACCTGACTTCATTCAAATGTTCAAAGTGCCCAGAGCTTCTACCCAATGCACTGAGCCTGAATTTTTTGACCCACCCACCACAGAACCAAAACGCGCCGGTGAGCAAACTTTCTCTCTGGATTCACCTCTGAAAACCAACAAAACCTGAAAAGCGGACCGACTCGAAAAGGACAAGAGGCGCTCACTTGTTTCTTCTCACCCTGTTTGCCGGCGTTCGGAGTCGGCACCCTGAGGGGGGAGGAGGGGACCGGGGAGGCGCTGGGGGAACCCCTCGCCCCGCCCAGCAGCGGGGACGCCCCGGCCGTCGCCAGCGAGTTGGCGTAGAGAAGCGCCGAGTGCGCCGCCAGCGGGAACCCCCCGTCGAAGGGCGCGAACAGGGCGGGGAACCCCTCTGGCGTGGGTGGGGGAACCCCCAGGTGGAGCCCCCCACTCCCCGCCGCCAGCAGCTCGCTCAGGCGCAGCTCGTACAGCTGCTGTGCCGCCAGCGCCTCAGCCGTCGCCATTTTGGCGGCGTTGCTCGAATTGGCGCCGGCGCCGCCAGCGGACGATTTTGACAGAACCTCAGCGCTGAAGTTGCCCAGGGAACTGACAGAAGGGGAGGACGGAGGGGGGAGTCCTGATGATTTTCCAGCAGCGGCGGACGAGGCTTTTCCGGTCGGCGTGAACGCCGAGGAGCCACTGGATGACGTCACGCCATTTCCGGTTCCGTTCATGGCGCTTGTCAGCGCGTTTAGCGATGCAGACGGTAGAGGGGTGCTCTCTGTCGAACCAAACGTCAAAATAATATTCACATTCGTTCATAATCAAAAAGGATCAACTCAAAATTCTGTGAAAAACAATCAGTTGACAATTAATTCAAACGAAAATGGATGCAAAACATTTTCACTCATTCTAAATTTTTCATCATTCTTCGGTGAAAAAAAGAATTGCATTCGTTTGGGTGTTGGAATTTTTCAATGCATAAAACTGTCAAAAAATGAGTCATTTACCCAAAGAAACCAACTGACAACATCTTCACAGAGAGCACCCACCAACACTGGACAACGAAATTCACCAGAAAATGAAATCAACAAAACAATACGAACCAAGAAGCACAAGCACAGAAAAATAAACGACGATGAACTCGCTGACTGCCTGAACACCATCTCTTTTCTTTCTGCAAAACTGTTTCTGAACTGCAGCTCTGAATCCGATGAGGATTCTTTGCAGACTCGGATCCGCTGGAAGAGACCTGCGATCACCGCAGCCGACCCTTGGAGTGAAACTGTTCGAGCATCATGTTGGACACCAACTCCACGTCGCACCTCCAACTGTGAGGCAAATCTGTCAAGGCCCGTTTCACTCTGGATGCGCCAAGGAGTTGCGTCAAAGACGTGCGCACAACACATGACGCATGCAGTGTGAAACCCTGGTCAACACTTGCTCGGTGCGATCAAACAAATGAAAATCACGAGCATTCACGTCTGAACACGAACCCAACAGGACTGATCCAGACTTTTGTCCAGAAACGTCAGTGTCATTATCAACCAACAGCACCAGCCTCTGATCACCAGTGACAAAGTTCCAACAATTGAGTGCACCAAGAACTGGGAAACAACTTCGCAGTCTGGCTGCCACCTTTGTCGGAAATTACCCGGGTGGTGGTGCCCGTACGTGGGACCCGAGGGGTAGTTCGGGTGGTACCCGTGAGGCTGTTGGTACCCGTGAGACTGGTTCCCGTGAGACTGGTACCCGTGAGGCTGTTGGTACCCGTGAGACTGGTTCCCGTTCACGCACCCGGAGGTGGACAGATCCATGGGAGCCTCTGCAACGGATCAGGGTCCCTGGCATCAACAACTCTATCAGCATCTTCAGAACAGGTCGAGTCAATACGAGAACCTCTTCTGTGCATACAAAAATTTTCTCCGGCTTGAAAAAATAGTCCTGTCCTTGAAATTGCCCCCTTGGCGTTGGATTTCAATGCAAAACACCCATGAAGTCGTGGGTTGAACAGTTCCGTCAGACCGGTCCATTGCGCGCAAACCTCATCCACCAAGTCACTTCCCATTCCAGCAATTTTGTCAACTGCTGGGACCGCATTTGCGTCGGCGACTGAAGACTGTTCGCACAAAAGTTCCAGCGAGTCACGAAGAACGGCTCATGATTATGTGTTACGGTCAGCAACAGCTGATTCACCAAGACCTGCTTCAAGCCAGATGCGTCACGCGCTATAAGTCCTTCAACAACAAGTCAATGACGCTGCGACGTTCCTTGGACAGTGACGCAGCGCGTGACAATTCCAGTGTGAAACAGGCCGAGCGCTCACGGTGTAAGAGTCAAAACGGCAACCATGAACCATGAACAGTAACAGCGTCAATGGTAAAGAGCTGTAGCTCCAGTGGATTCAGGATTCAGGGATCAACCGAAACTGACCCCCCCCCCTCACGCTGCTGCCCTTCCCGCCCCATCGGTCGCCTGAATCCAGCAGAGCCACGTCAACACAGTGAAACAGATGACCACATCACACAACCAGCACACGCGCAGCGCACGATGCACCACACACTGACGCCGACTCGCCAAGCAACCGCACACAGAGTTTGCCGTCTGAAACTGACTTTTCAATGTCCCTGTCACCAACTCCTAATCACCTCAACTCGTCAAAGTTTTTTTCCTCACTGTTTGGTGTCAGTTTCAAAACAACAAATTCGGTGCGTCTGCGAAACCATCAGAAACAACCAATAGGCGAGGAAAAAGGACAAAATGCACCGCCAAAGGCCTTCAAAACAGTAGGTGTGGGTGAGTTGTGGCAACAAGCACACGATACACAACGTGATTCATGTACACTGCATACAGCACGCACGTGTGTGTGGTATCTATTTACCCTGTTGTTGCTGCTGGGCCAAGGAACCATACAGCGCCCCTGGAGCAGACGCCGCCACGTGCCTGGATGCGTGCGCAGACGTCTGCGGCGCAGACCCGGAAATACTGCTGAAAGCTCCCACAGAGGTCGCTGTCGACGTGAAGCCCTGCGGGGCCGCCTGGTGGAGGTGGCTGGAACTACTGCTGCTGACTAGTGCTGAGGAGGGGGCTACATACCCAGCGGAACTGGACACAGCGCTGCTGCCTCCGGCGCCGGCGCTGCTGCTGCTACCTGCTTGTTGCTGCTGTACCGAGGGCATGGGCATGGTGCCCGGGTTGACGAGGCGCGACAGGATGTTGCGCTCGGACATCTGGAGACGCTGCGTGACGGGCGGGATGCGCGCCAGCGTCGCGGGGAGGCGACCCACGTCCTGCTTCATGTCGCTCAGCAGCTCCTCCAGCTGGTTCAGCACTGAAACACGCAACAAAAAGCGTTGCCATGGTGCTGACCATCCAGCATAGGATTGAAGAAACAGTTACAGTGGAGTCAAAATCTCAAGGTTTTCAGTTTGTGCAGCACGGCCATCCAACACGTGCTTGCATTGTCCCAAAGCTGAAGAAACAGCCACAATTCCTGACAGTAATCTCACAATGCGCACGAAATGTGCAGCGTGACGTTTTACCTTTGTGCAGCACGGCGTTGGCGGGTTTGTTACCGGCCAGAGATTCCTTCGACAGATGCTGGTGGCTCTCGGCGAGGCACTCGAGTTCAGCGAACCTGCAGCACAAGGTCCTAGTTGAGACGAGACAAATCCGCACAAGTTGTACAAACTGAAGCGGCGTTTGGCGCACCGCTGACAACGTAAAGCTCAGTTCTCGAGTTTGATGTTTTGCGAAGTCTGCAAGGTATTTTTGATACAGTCAGTCAAGGTCAAACTTCGGTGAAATAATTCCTGGGAGACGCAGGATGAGACAGTGTATGTGAGTGTGTGTGTGTGTGTGTGTGTGTGTGTGTGTGTGTGTGTGTGACCGTGTGCGTGCGCTCACCGTGCGTTGAGCGCCATGGCGGGGTGACTAGGGTCCTGCGTTAGGTTGAGATAAGCCGCGCGGCGCAGCTGCTCCTCGATCACCAGCGCCTGCTCCAGCAGCTGAAGCACACACGCAGACATTGCGTCAGAACACGTGCTGTCCGGACACGCAGTTAGGCAAAGGGGACACATCATCGTGCAACACGAGGGGGCGCAGACATAAATCAAGTTGCGTGATGCCGAGTGAGAGGCTGCCGGAAAATCTCAATGTGGTGCAGAGCAGGGACATATTCTTATTTGCACCAACAGTAGAACTATTCTGCAATGACTGGACCCCTCCCCCACCCAGCCCGATGTGAAGGTGTCGCCACTGACCTTGAACCTGCGCGCGAGGAACTTGTTCTTGATCTCGAGGAAGTTGCCCTTGGCCTGGTCGTTTTTGAACGGCTCGTTGATGATGGCGAAGCGGATGTCGTTCTGAATGTCCTGCCAGCGCCCGTACCCGTGACTGCAATCCAAACAACCACTGACAAACGATTCTCCTAACGTCACTTGGACACAATCAGAAAAGGTATCAAACGCTGCAAAACGGCTCATTCATTTTCAGCAAGAAGCCTCCCGACCCAAATACCAATCACCAAAGCGACACATTTTGGACTGAGAAAGGGGATCCAAAATGTTTCTGCGAACAAACAGAGACAATGTGGAAGTACCAATACAAGGAACACGAACAAATGTACCAACCCACCTTGGGGATTCACACCATAAGACTGAGAAGTGAGGGAGGGGACCGTTGTGGAATACACCAGAGTGACTCACTTGACGATGCCGGCGAGGAGCCAGTAGTCGTGTCTGCGGTGCCAGACCTCGAACTCGCGCTGCGGCACCAGGGCGCGCTGCTCGTTCTGCCACAGCGTGTGCAGCTCCGTGAAGCCACCTGCGCATGCGTAATAAACTTGTTTTGACAAAAGCACCGCGACGCGCAGCAACTGGTGCAGAGAGTTTGCACCAACAGATCAACTGAAAAATGAAAGACTGGTCAAAATCTCGAGACTCACCGTCAGCAATGTTGAACATGAATTTCTGCGGCAGCATGTCGTCTTTCTTCTTCTCTTCCTCCTTCTTCACATCTTCCTTCTTTTCCTCTTTTGCCTCTTCCTTCACTTCTTCCTTCAGGTCTGTTTTGACCTCTTCCCCGTTCTCCTTCACCTTCTCTTTATCTTTATCGTCTTTGTCTGCAGTGGTGTCTTTGGTTTCTTCTTTCTCTTCCGATTTGTCGTCACCATTTTCCACCTTTTTCTCTGTGTCATTGTTTTCCATTGGTTCCTCTTTGGCAGTTTCCGCTGTTTCCTTCTTTTCCTCAGTTTTCTCTGCTGAAGGCTCCTCTGCTTCGCCGTTCGTTTTCTTTTCTTCTTGGTCCGTCTCCATCTTCTCTTCCTTTTCCTTCGGCTTCTCTTCGGTTTCCTCAGGTTTGTCCTGGAAAATCAAAGCCAGTTTTGTTTCAGGCGATAACTTCCAAACTGAAGTCTTCAAAGCTTCACGTTTTTCACCTGTGAAGCGCTCACAAAAACGACAGACATCTTCTTTTCCATCATCAATTCTTTCACTTGCCTCTTTTGCGTCTCCGTTCTCCTTCACTTCTGCGACCTCTTTCTCCACCTTCTCTGCTTCCTCCTCTGGTTTCTTCTCTGGATCCTCTTTCTTCTCGTCCTCTTTGCCTTCCTCTCCCCTGGGAGTTTTCGGTGGGTCTGAGGGAGTTCTCGGCGTGTCCGGATTCAGATCATCCTGCGTGAAAGAAAGGACCAGTAAGTGCTGACTCAGCCAACCATGAAACAAAACATAGAGCAACAACTTTCGCGTCATTGGCGATTTATCAAGTGCCGAGACCAAGAGGATTCGTGTTCACTCCAAGTCTTTAGCAAACCAAGAACTAGTTCACGAAATTGAGCCAACACCTTGATCTTGTCCTTCATCTGACTTCAGTTTCACAGCAAATACCACAGATATATTTGTTGGGTGCTGCGTCAAAGACTTGTTCAGTAGCGCAATAAATGACGCGTCCAATGCAAGAATGCCCTCAGCCCAACAGCCACACATGTCCTCGGCGCACCTTGAGTGAGGAGATGCTGGGGACGGGGGAGGGCGCGGCCGAGCTCGTCTTGCTGCCGGCGGCGCTGCTGCCCGGGCCGCCGCCGCCCGCCTTGAGCTGCTTGATGTCGGGCAGCTCGGCCTTGAGCCCCGGCATGCTGTACTGCCCGTTGATGTGCTCGAACTCCTGCACCTGTCAACCATAAAGCTCTGCGTGTCAAGATACGAAGGTGCCACGCTGACCGAATTGAATCAACTGCATGACACTGTTGAAGATTCTGTTGAAAGATACTCGTCACCTCGGCATTTGTCCGGCGAACTGGACGTACTTCAACACCCACACGAACACGACCTTTCTGCTTGTACCCCAACAAACACCCCGAAAACCATTCACGTGCGAACACCCCACTGACCTTCTTCCTGACGAGCGACATGATGCCGATGCGCGTCAGCACATGTTGGCGCGACAGCCCCTCCCGCGGGACCCCGTCAGCGAACGTGTCCGACGCGTCGGCGCCCGGTTCGCACAGATGGCGCATGAAGAGCGATACGTAGGCGCGGAACTCCTTCTCCGTCTTGGCCTTGAGGTCTCGCACCAGCCTGCAATACCTGGCGCGGTTAGCGAGAAGAGAACACGGGTTAGTGCGTTAGCCTTGGTGTTGCCTTTGCGTGGTGAGAGACACGGTGCCGGCAGCGAACAGAACATAGGGGTGAAGAAGCTGAGCAGGCGGTGTTTTTTCACGTTGTATTGAAGTTGAACGAATGTTGCCCATTCATAACTGGCCTTGGGTGCGAAATGCATCGGAATCTGTTGTTATGCCACTGTTCTTTCTTTTTGCCTCTCGCCGAACGTTTTATCGTCAAAGGGAATGGGTAGAAGCAGCTCTTTACACCGTGACGTTCCCGCCTGCTCATCCTCAACACCCCACGACACAAATGTACAACGGTCACTGGTCACAAAGGCAACACGCAAGTGAGACAACAGTGCACGAAACAGGACTGCAGTGTTTGGTCTGTACCAAGGAAGTGAAAACCCTGTTCAGTGTGAATCAGGCACATAACCCCCCTCCATACTGAAAACGAGGTACTTGAAGCACTGCAGAATCCCATATCGGTGGAACATTGACCTTATTCGCTACGAAACGAAAAACGTTGGCACCAGAAAAATGTGCCACAGCAAATTATTTCCTAGAAGCTTTTGAAGCAAAAGACTGTCAAGCAAAAGCTCCTGGGGGATTATAAAACTCCATCCGCAACGAAACAGACAATATCAATAGCATGCAGCAGCAAAAAATATAAAAGCGCACTTCTGCTGAAAAATCCTCGAAACCTCTCTGACGGATTCAGATTTGAACAAGTTGTGAATTTCTTCCTTGAATAAGATCCTGAACGGATTTTCACTGCAAATACGACGATACACAGAGCAACGGTAAATCTGACCAACTATGCCACAAGAACAACGATGCGTACTCGGCTGAAGCAAAAAGCAAGACGACTTTCGAGTCTCTAAAAAATACATGGTCACAACGGCGGTCTTCGGCAAATGTCCATCTCGTTTTGCCACGTTTTGCCAAATTTCGACACAAGAAATGTGACGGCACTGTCTTTCGCAAAGATTGGCGGTCATCCTCTTTACCTTTCTTCATGCGATTTCCTTTGGCTTTCCCCTGGCGCTTTGATGTTTCACACTCCATTCTACAACCACTGATTGAGCACTACACACGAGTATCAGCACAGACGCACGTGACAGCGACACTGACGCCAGGCGGCGCGACTCACCACTGTCCGCTGAAGGCGTCCTGCGGCGGCATCCCGTACCGCATGACGGCGTTGAGGAACGCCTTCCGCTGCCGCGTGTTGAAGCCCAGCACCTGTAACCATAGCAGCGCCGGTCAGTACACACTACGCTCCAACCAACCCGCAAGTACGAAGAAGAGAACGTTCGATTTTACCCGCCGAATGCACTGCGAAACACCCACACACCCAATGGGAGCCAATGTACTGCGCCAGATTTCCGGGAAACGGCAAAATCGAACACCCCGATAGCTGTCCCACTTTCACCGCCAAACGGATCCAAACTTTTTCAGCAAGCCAGCCAGGACAAGATCACACACTCATGTCAGACTCAGCGCGTGCGTTCGGTTTGGCGCACATGTGACCTCAGAACGCACAACCGTCTATTGACCCTAACAGAACACAGCGCGTCCTGAGAGCCCCGGTGCGCGGAATCGCACGCGCGCGCCCCGGGGCTCGGCTCACCTCGATCTGCCCGCTGACGCGCGCCAGTAGCGGCGGCAGCGGTCGGTCCCGGTTCCGGTCTCGGTCTCGGCGGCGCTGCCGCGCGTTGTCGCGACTCCCCTCGTCGAAGTCGTCGTCGTCCGACCCGTTATCTGCGAATCAAACACGGGAAGTGCGCAGCTCAGAGGCAGCTCAGTGCGGCGCGCAGTGAGTCAATTTCAACCTCGAGAATCAAGGTGTGAATCAGAATCTTGTTGCTTTGTCGTTGTGTAGAATTCGACGCGAATCCCTTGGACGCATTCCACAAGAACGTACAGCACAGTGTGGGAGATGAACAACTTTGTGAAAGTTTCTGTTGCTGCACGTTCCAAGGAAGTGCACCCGGCCTTGTGAATTTTGTGAGAGCAATTTGCAAGACTGAGACTGGTGCTGGCTAAAATTAGTTGAAATGATTATTCTCCAAACAAGACTTAATCATATCAAGAAAACTTAACAAAACGTTGCTTGTGAAGGGTTGAAAGGAAGAAAGGCAAACAGACGAAGAGAACCGAACGTGCACAGTGCTCCCTGCTCAACACACGGGTGCCACACTCTCTCACGCGCGATGCCAGTGTGGATGGAAGCTCACCACAGGATGCAAAAGAAACACGCCGCAAAACGTTCCACACAGAACGTGTATGATGTCACACCCCCCCTTCAATTTTTTCCAGTTTTCCAACTTGTCAACCACACACATGCGCACGCATATCGTTCGTTTGATTTACCTGCAGGAACTGTCACACACACACACACACACACACACACGCACAGACACACACACACACACACACACACACATGACCCGTACGTGGCCCAGATCCTGTTGACAAAATCACTCTCGCACCATGCCTTCCTCTCCACATCCTTCCGCCACTTTCATCGTCCTTTACTCACCAGTTTTCAACAGCGCTTGGACACCCACCGACGAACAAAAACAGCAGCTTCAGACCACAAAACCCGATTCGGACAATCAGATCATGGCTGGTGAAATTGTGCAAAATGATATTTTGCGTAAATGAGAGAAAAGAAGAAGAAGATAAAAGAGTGCAAAGAAACGAGTGTTTCGGGGTAGGGGAACCAGCACCAATGTCAGAACAATATGAAGGAATCACTCCGAGATACCAGTGCACATCGTACAAGCTTACGTTTTGGGTTTAGAATGTCTGCAAGCAACAAAGCACAAAAACATCTGTCAAATCTCGATGCATACGGTGCACAAACTCCGCTCGCTCATTTCCAGGTTAGTTATCACGGACTTCTCACGTTAGTAAAATTTGGTGAACGTGGAAACCCGTTGCCACGGCGTCTCCTGCCAACAACTCTCGGCGAGATGTTTGCGCAAAAAAACATCAACAAGAACGTCAACTTGCGACGAAACATCCACGCGACGAGACACAAACATGTGACGACACACAGACATGTTCACGACTCTCATTCCACGCCTGTTCTGCTTGCTTGCAGCGTTTGACGCCGACAAGAATCCTGGAGAAGGCTGGTGACATCCCTCCCAGCCTCCGAGAGTCTCGCCACTTGATTTTGTCCAAATCTGTGATTTTGTTGCTTGTCGCACAGAGCCAACACTTGATGCCCCCCCCCCTTCGCCCATTTGACCAGTAACGGCGAACTACTCTGCATTTCTTATCTTGGAACATCTCAGGGTGGCCCTTGAACAACACACACGAGTGACATTGTCCCCCCCCACACACACACACACATGCCCACAGACAGTGTATTAATTCAGTGTGAGATCACGCACAAAACACGCAATGTCAGTTCCCGACAGTACGAGCAACCTTCAGATGTGAGCAGCCATTGTGGCGACAGCACAAGGCCCCAGCGTCATGCATCAGAGTGCGAACACGTTGCACTGCTCAGGCTGTTAGTGGTTCAGTACACCCAGTCAGTGGACAGCTGCACCCGAGTTAGTCACCGCAGACCCGAGCGGCATGCTTACACAGTAAGGACACTCACACTCACCGGAGAAGTCCGTGTCGAAATCGGACATGTCGTTGTTCCAGGCGTCCTCCTCCTGACCCGTCACCGAGTCATTGTAGTTCACCTGAAACGAGCCAAGCGCGGTTACTGACCACTGTAACACGCTCAGCGACCGACACATACGCTGGGTTCAGCCCAAATGTATCTTTTCATCCAATGTGTCGGGTGCGCGCCGTACATGTACATGTCACACTCCATCCAAGGCGAGAAAACCAGTGAAGTTAAACATGTAGCATTCCGTTGGTGTTAGTAGAGAACAAAAGACGCTCTTACCTGAATCCGCCCAAAACGAAAAACGTCACAATCGAAGAACGGAACAAAACAAAAGTAACCTCTTGTCAGTTTTCCTTTAGAATTCGGCATCACGCTCGCGTCCTCGTCTGACCAATGACAACAAACGTGCCTGGAACAATCTGGACAATAAGCCAATCCGATTCCTCAAAACTCAGTGTCCCGACCAGAAAAAGCGACGCCTGGCGCCAAAAATAAGTAAACTGAGACAAGCAGTTTGAATGCCTGGATGGATGCAGTAGTGTGAATGTACATGCACGACTACGCACTGGCGGTGCTAGCCTGTGTTCCAGATTGTTTTTGTTACTCGTACCCACCTTGTTTCTGGGGAGTCACACCGTGCGAATCGGGGCGCGAGGGAGACAGGAGCGATTCAAACAAAACAGCAGGCTGACTTTCCAACTTTCGCTGATCTTTCCACATGCCAGCGTGAATGTGAATTTCCAAGATGGTTTCGAGTCTCCACGCAGCAACGGTGTGACTCCCCTCGCTCTTGCTCGTGTTAGTACAGAACGCGCCCACACGGGGGCGTGAGCAAATCAAACTGGAGTGGGGTACTTACTTGCAAGTATTTTACCTGTTTTCGCACTCGCTTCCCCTTGCCGAGGGAGCGCGCCAGGTCCTCCTGCTGCTGTTCATAGTGATGACGCAACAGCTTCTCCCAGTACGCCGGGTCTGCTGACTCAGCATCTTGCTTCAGCACCTCGACCTCCTCCTCTTCCTCCTGCAACGCGAATGCGTACGTTGTGTAATGTGACTTTTTGTGCTGTTGCTCCCCCCCCCCTCCGAGACAAATTGCTGCCAGGCACGACGCATTCTTGATGCCCCCCCCCCCTCAACCCCGCAGTTTTCTGCAAGTTGTCCCTTGTGGCACCCGCAACAAGTGACTCGCGCTGAATCTGTCCGGCAACGTTCGGGGTCAAGCGGTCTCTCCCTCTTCGGCAGGCGCCGGCGCACTCACCTCCTCGCCCTCCTTGACGGTGTAGGTGGCCACCTTGAACGAGTCGAGGTACTCGTTCATCGCCTCCTCGCGCTCCACCTGCGACTCCTGACTCCGGTCGCACAGCTTCTCCACGGCCGCCATGTCGTACACGATGCGGTTCGTCTCCTCGCCGCCCGTGGCGCCACCGCCGCCGGCGCTGTCGCCCGCGTCCCCGGCGGAGTCGAGCCCGAGTCCCTGCGCCTGGGCCTGGGCCTGCGCCTCCTCGTCCTTGAAGAGCTCCTCGGTGCCGAAGCGCAGGATATCGTCCAGCTCCTGAAGGGACAAAGGTTGTGATGGTGCTCCAATGCAGCTCAGTGTGTGTGTGTGTGTGTGTGTGTGTGTGTGTGTGTGTGCACGTGTGTGTGTGTTTCACGTGTCGACACGCGCTGCGTTGCTCACGACCAACACCAATTCTGAGACAGCTCCGCAACTTGCGCAGAGACTTGGACGCACGTGTAAGTCTTCAAACTGCAGCACGATCTTCATCACGCACCTGTTTGCTCATGGACGCCTTGCTGTTGCCGAGCCCGGGCCGCACGACGAGATGCGTCAGCATCATCTTGCGCTTCGCCACCTGCGTGATGCGCTCCTCGACCGAGTTACGCGTCACGAACCGGTAGATCATCACCTTGTTGGACTGGCCAATCCGATGCGCGCGGCTGAACGCCTGTCAATCACCACAATATATTTCATTCATCACACGAATACACGTGGTGCACGGGCACGTTAAATTGGGAAGCGATCGCCTCGCAAACAAACGTGCAAACACGAGACTCGAGGAGCGGGAGATGTGTCTTCCTGTCGAGGTCACCGTTTCGAGATGAAACGTGCTGATGTGTCAGCGGACGTATTCAAGGAACGGTAAGGAATGGAGGAGACGCGACGCTAACCTGGATGTCGTTGTGCGGGTTCCAGTCGGAGTCGTAGATGATGACGGTGTCGGCCGTCGCCAGGTTGATCCCGAGGCCGCCGGCGCGAGTCGACAGCAGGAACACGAACTGAGGCGCGCCCGGCGCTGTGGTGGGAAAACTCAACGGTCACAAAGGCGATTGTGCTGCACGGCAATGGCCAGTACGTGGCCGAGTCGACAAAACGCCCACTGAATTGTGCCAAGACATAACTTGAAAAAGCTTCTTGTGTGACACGGAATTCAGACCGGCCAAACTCTCTGGGTAGCTGTGAGATCTCAGGATTTGACTGACCGTTGAACCTGTCGATAGCCTCCTGACGCAGAGACCCGGTGACGCCCCCGTCAATGCGCTCGTACTTGTAGCCCTCGTTCTCCAGGAAGTCCTCCAGGATGTCCAGCATCTTCGTCATCTGGCGACCGAACAACATTGAACAAGCAAATCAGTCAAGAAACTCCGGTGTACGCTCCGCAGAAACTGATTTATAACGTCACACCTGGTGCAATTTCTCTCCCACTTATGACACATTTTGCTCCATCCCCACCCCAACTGTGGTGGAACCTCGCCCAATCTCAGTCCTGCCCCAATCTTCGCCCAGCCCCGTCCCCCCATGCGGTACGGATGGTGTTGGTGCAACGCACCTGGGAGAAGATGAGGACGCGGTGGTTGTCCTTGTGCAGCACGTTCAGCATCTTGCTCAGCAGGTCGAACTTGCCGCACGCCTTGATGAGCGCCGAACCCTCGTACATCCCGTTGCCCAGTTTCGGCGCCTCCTGCATCACAGAATATACACGTGGAGTGGCATGCTACGCACACATACTCATGCGCACGCGCACACAGGCGCTCACGCACGAGGGGTTTTGCACCTCATTGAAGGAAACCTTATTTCTGACAGCAAAACAAGATTGCTGAATACGCCAATCAGTGATGAGTCACACAGCAAGACCATTCTTCGAACTCACGTCTGCTGCGGTGGGGAAGAGGTAGGGGTGGTTGCAGCACTTCTTGAGATCCATCATGATGTTGAGCAGAGACACGTTGTTCGAGCCCTTCGTGTTCAGCGCCTCGAAGTTGCGCGTCAGGATGTACTTGTAGTACTTCCTGAAAGCAGACAGGATGACGTCACAATCTGTCTTTCGCGTCTGACGACACTTCCACAACCGCGCGCGCGCACACACACACGACGCACACACACACACACACACACACACACACACACACAGCTGATGCCAGACGCACGTTTCGTGCACCGCCCAGTGATATGCACCAGAACACACCACAACCACACATCCAACGCGAAACCTTGAGAGAACGGGACTCACTTCTGCATGGAACTATCACACACGCACACACACACACACACACACCTGAACACACCACAACCACACATCCAACGCGAAACCTGCAGAGAACGGGACTCACTTCTGCATGGGCGAGAGCTCGACGCGCACGATGAACTCGGACTTGGACGGCATCCCCTTGAGCACGTCGGCCTTGAGTCGTCGCAGCAGGTGCGGCCCGAGCAGGTCGTGCAGCCGCTTCACCTGCTCCTCCTTCGAGATGTCCGTGAACTCGTCCAGGAACGACTGCGGGTCGCTGTAACGGGATCGGAACACGTGAAGCCACAGGGTGAAACTGCATTGACTGCTTCTTGCATTTTGGTTCTCTGTGACGCAGCATGTGGGACAGAACTGCGTGTGAGATGTTGGCCGCACACACCAAGAAAGAACTGACGCTATCAGTCAAGAGAAAATCGACTCAATTGTGGTCAGAACCTTGGCCATAGATCTTGAAGACGGCAAAAATAAGTGACCCTCCCCATAAGGATGAAAACGGACCACATGATGGTACCCAAAGAAGTGCTGACCGCGCGCCTCAAAAGAGATTCTATTTGCACTCACTGGAACCTGTCCGGAGACAGGAAGTTGAGCAGATGGAAGAGTTCCTCGAGGTTGTTCTGCAGCGGCGTGCCCGTCAGCAGCAGCTTGTGTTGGATGCGGTACCCGGTCAGGATCCGGAAAAACTGCAGCGGGCGGAGCAAACACGTGGTCACAATGAGACACGCCACATGACGCTGTTTTGGTTCTTCGTCAGACAAAGTTTCAGCACACAACTGCGTCTCCTGGTTGGACATGTTATCAAAGGTCAACCACTCAAACACGGCAATTTTCGAGCAGCGCACAGCATGACAGCACGGCCCAGTCCCGTGGTTCTGCGCGCCAGGTCGGGAGCTCACCTTGGACTGGTTGTTCTTGAGCCTGTGCGCCTCGTCCACGACGAGCACGGCCCAGTCGAGCGAGCCGAGCGTCGCCGAGTCGATGCTGATGAGCTCGTAGGACGTCAGCAGCACGTGGAACTTCACCTGGCTCCCCTTCTTCATCTTGAACGCTTTCGTGCCGCCTCGCATCGCGCCCTCGTCGAAGGAAAACTCATGCTCTCTGTGAGTGAAGGAAGCACAGTAACGGTGTGAATCAAATGCCCCTCCCAGGACGCGACGTTCAGACGAACTTCGTAAGTCTGACCAGCACAAGTTTCGCGCATAATGGCGAAACACTTGAGGGAGAAATTACACTGTCTTCTGAGGACCAGGCAGCGCATTCTGGACGCGCGTAAGCGCGACGCACAACAGTGGAGTTTTCGCAAACAGCCCGCAACCCTGGAAATGCAAACGCAAACGTAAGCGGACGGACCTGATGACGGCTCTGCTGTCCTTGTCGCCCACGTAGGTGACGACGTAGAGGTCGGGCGCCCACATCTCGAACTCGCGCTCCCAGTTGATGATGGTGGAGAGCGGCGCGCTCACGAGGAACGGACCCTTGCTGTGGCCCTCCTGCAACACGAGGGGGCGTGACGGGTCAGTCATGATACACAACGGAAACGCCAAGCCTCAAATCTCCGATATTTTGTTGAAAACCAAAGAGGCGATGCACACGACAAATTGTGAGTTGTAATTCGTATCTTGCACAGGACTCGAGGGTACACGAACCTTGTAGAGGGAGGAGAGGAAGGCGATCGTCTGGATGGTCTTGCCGAGCCCCATCTCGTCGGCGAGGATCGTGTCGATGTGATTGGCCCAGGAGAAGCGCAGCCAGTTGACGCCCTCGAGTTGGTACGGGTGCAGCGTGCCGCCCGTCTCCGTGATGTAGTCCGGCTGCTCGTCCCACTTCTTACGCAGCTGCAAGAGTCGACGGGACGCGTGACGTCACAGCGTTCAACGAAAAACGCAGAGAAAAGCCAAGACACGGCGGAAACAATGCAGCTTGACACCACCAATGTAGGTGGAGGCCTGCTTCAAGCGAAGCACACCAATTCAAAACCTGAGTAACCTGACACGTCACCGTGTTGCCTTCCTTTCAAACACAACCAAACAAAACCGCAACACAAGTGCTTGCTGAGAATGAGACAAGCCACGTGCCTGACATGCAAAAACAGAAGCGACATACAGCAACAAATGAACAACAGAAACTCAGAAAATATCCAGAGCTGCGTCTAGCAAACGATAAAAGCCACAATCGCAGCTGAGTGGCGAAAGCAAAAGGTTCGTACAGTTCGTATCGACGGCTCCTTGAATCATGAATGAGAAAAGCCAACAAAACAAGCGGTTGAACAAAAGATCACAGCACTGGGCAACGAAAGGTCCACACACAGCGGAAATAAAGACGACTGAGCGAGAAGTGGCGCGCGATGTAATGTTTGCGGCGGTATTTCAGTTTGGGAGAGCAGCACTCACGTCGGTGACGGGTTTCTCCGGCGGCAGTTTGAAGGCGCTGCTCCCGTGGTGGTCGTCCGCCGGCGGCTCCTCCTCCGTCAGGTCCTCGTCGTCGTCGTCGTCCTCCGTGTCCTCCTGAACATCACGAATGAGAATGTGTCGGCACAAGCTGCGTTGAAATATCACAGCCAAACCGAAAGGTGCACTGGATCTCGGAACCGTCGGTTCCGTGTGCTTCACGCTCAGCTGTTTAGGAAGGGCAGTAAAATAAAATTTGGTTTGGCCTTCTTGTACCTTCTTTTTCTTCTTCTTCCCTCCTCGCTTTTTCTTTGGTTTTCGCCCAGGTTTCTTTTTGGTAGTTTTGGAATCGTTGACACCCAGCATGACGGATCTGAAACGGCACGACACTTTTGACAATACAGGAGATGAAAAGTGAAGCAAAGGTTGCAATTTGCTGCATCAAAGCTTCAAGCAACAACTATAAATCTGAGGGGTTTTTTTCTGGTCCGCAAAGGAAACGTGAAACCACACTGCTGTCCGGTGCACGCACGCATGCAATCGCACGCACTCGTACCTCAGCTGGTGGTACTGCTCCACCATCTGCTCGAAGTCGGCGATCACGTTGTCGTCCGTCTCTCCCGTCTCCCATGTCGCCTGGTCGTACGGCAGGTCGCGCCACTTGGCCAGGTACCACGTGGTACCGTCCCTCGTTACCCTGGTAACGGAAGCAGACGATGAACCAGCCATCAAAATATTGACCCGTGAACCGTTTCTGTCGACTTCTGTTCAGAACAAGCCCCAGCCGTTCCTTGCTTCTCCCCAGAACAAGTCTCCATTCACAATATTACTCAACTCAAGCACACACAACAACTCAACTCAAACCAACGAAAGGGAGGGGGGACACGGACCTGTGGTTGATGATCCTGTGGATGCAGAGCCACTCGGGTTTGATGCCGTAGCGGTAGAAGCGCGCCTCCAGGTTGTGCGGGTCCTCGGCGATCTTGGCGTTGTCCTTGCCGTAGGAACTGCCGTCCTCGAGCGGAGGAGGCTCGTCCATGTCAACCTTCCGCTGGTAGTTCCTGCAAAAGTCACAAATGAACTCAGTGGATGATGCCCTTGGAGTAAGTGGCAGGAAACAGGACATGGGAGAGCTGTTGGATGTCACTGTCTTTTGGTGCCGGGCCCACCCAGAACAGACCACCTCACCCCTGCTCCAGCACAGAAGGCGCAAAAATCTTGCCAGCTGCACGTTGGGGTGTTATTCTCTGTTGGATAATACCTCAACACGGCGCCTCCTCGCCCCCACCCCGCCCAGATCCCCCCCCCCACTGCCGTGACAACGAGACTCGACTGACCTGAACATGGCGGGGTGGAAGACGTCGAGCGCCAGCTCCGACACCCACTCGCAGTGCCAGTACGACATGTCCAGCCACTTGACGAAGAACTCGCGCTCCTTGTGGTCACGCTTGATCGCCTCCTGAACACGCAAACAAACGCTGCTGAAAACGGTTCTTGTGATTGGGGCACAGAACAAAATGTCTCGTTCGGAATGACGCGTGACGTTTTCTCTGTGAAACAGGGCTTGACTCGTACTTCTGGAGACAATGCTGATGCCACACGAGCCAACTGCGCCTGTGGATGCGCACGCACCTTTTTCGTGGGACTGTGCGGAGTCACGTGATCCAACACGTCCTCGACCGGCTCCGGGTCCTTCCAGCGCCAGAACAGGATCTTCTGACACTTCCCCTTCAGCGGCGGACACTGAAAACGGACAACGCTCCAGAGTTTCACGAAATGGGCAATGGACTAAAAGACGGTGGATCTGTGGCACGGTGGAGTTGAGCGCCACCTGTCCAACGACATGCGCCCTCTCGTGAACGCACTGAGCGAGGCACACTCACCGAACAGCGCGGGCATTGCCACGCTCCCGTGGGCGGGTCCGTTATGGGCGGCTTGAGGCAGTTGGGGTGGTAGGCGGAGGGACACGTCTCGCAGCACAGCAGCTCGCCGCCCTCCTTGCAGACGCGGCAGAACTCCATGTGCTCATCGTCCTCCACCTCCTCCGGAGCCTGGCGCTCACTTGGTCCATTCAGCTCCTGAAAACAGGGTCCAAAACTACATACCGTGTCCAGTATTATTCAGACTGCAACAAAACACACACTCACACCCCGAAACACGCACTCACACCCAGTCAATTTCACCCCCCTCACACACGCACGCACGTGAACACACGCGCACGCACTCACATACATCCCACAATCCCGCCTCCCTTGTCACACACCCAAAGAACTTCACCTGCTGGATCACACACACACACATATATGTGGTGAGTACTCACGCAGTGTGGGCAGCTCCACTTGCCCTCGGGCGCCTCCTCGAGCTCCGGATCCAGACAAACAAGATGGTAGGCGCGGGGACACGTGTCGCAGAGGATGATCTCCCCTCCCTGCTGACACACCTCGCAGTAATCCTGGTGGTCCGTCTGTCGAGCACACAACCATCGCACCGGGGTGAAAGAAGGCGCATTGACGCACTGATTCACAAATAACCGACACGAAATCTTTCTTTGTGCCGAAAGTGTGTTGATAAGTTTGGTGCTCAGCTTGTTTGCACGTTTTCCTCCCACCCATCTCTTAACGGAATCCTTTCACTTGCAGATGAGTTTATTTCTGCATGAGTTTATGTTGAAAGCTTGTGTGGTCAAGTTGTTTTTGTTGCTCTAATTCGGCTGTGTATTTTTCCCATCTCATCCTCGCTGCGCAGAATCAAGTCACGCATTTGTGTAGATTCATTTTCTACGACACGGGGTGAATTCAATCTCGGGTGAAAAATGACATGTATCCGAGGCTCAAACTCAACTGCGAAACCCTTTTGTGTGACGGGTTCTCAGACAGAGGGACAGAAGACAGAACGATTATCACGTCATGCTGCATGAAAACACAAGTGATAGGCAGTGCGCCCGGGACAGTCACAACGTTCCCTCACCAAACGCTGCCGGTCTGAGTCACTCACCGCTCCGTGAAAACGTCAGATTCACTGGGACCAGGAACTGTGAATTTGCGCCAGACTGCGAAAGCGCTCAAAAGACGCGGGGGTTGTTTGGGTGAGAAAACGTTTCTTTCGTCCACTCGTTCGTTCGTTCTTTCACTCGTCCTCTCTATTTTTCTCTCGTGAGAAGAGGCGTGTGTGGATTTGCACTTTTCGTGACAAGGGGAAGCAAATACACAACACACGAGTTTGTTGTGTGCAGGAATACCCAATTGTGTTTTTGCTTTGTTTATGTCTTCGTAATGTGTGTTGCGTAATTTTTCTGTTCGGACTTGTGACCCACCCAAAATGCATTCTTTGGACAGGTCTGCTTTGCATTCGCCAAAATCTCCCTGAACTCTTCCAGATGAGAAATTGTGAAACTTGATTCAAGTGAATGTAACAACGTGAACCTTAGAATTTAAACGAAAAATGTTTACCTCTCCCCTCAGGAGGTGAAGCAAATCATGCTTTGCACACTACACACTGTCCCAGTCTCTGTAGCAACCAAGCTTATTTTTCTCAAATTCTTACAAATTACCAGTGAAACTAAAAGACACTTCAATCTACTTTCAAACAATACTAATTGCAACGAATTACTTTTCTCTAATAAAAAAAGAGGAAAAAAGAAACAAGAAAGGGTTTGCAGTTTTACCTCGGGCCATACCTCATACCCCTCCGTCTCAGGGTCGGCAGGAAATTTGCCTGTTTTCTTGGCCTTTTTGGCGTTGCGGCCGCGGCCTCGTTTGAACTTGGCCTTCTTGGGCTGCGCGGCCTTCTCGGCCTTCTCCGCCTCCTGGATCATGGCGGCCTCTTCGAGCTGTCGCTCGAACTCCTCGTCGCTCGTGTTGTAGCCGCCTGCAGCGATCTCCTCGTCCTGCAACAACACGCGTCAGTTTGGGCTCGAAGTAACAGGCGATGCAGCACATCAACAGGCTTCTAAACATGACCTCCGCGATCGTTCGCATTTCTACATGTGGCTTCGTTCGTCTCTAATTGACAATGTATTTTGCTGAAGGGTTCTGATGACACCGCGCTCAAATCTGGACTCAAACCAAGCAAGAAGATCAGTGTCAACTCACGGAGCCAGTTCTCTTTTTCTTCTTCTTCTTGTTCAGTTTGATCTTGATGGGCTCCACCTTCTTCGCCGCCGCCGCTGCCGCCCCCTTGTTGGCTTTCTTGCCTCGCTTGCTGGGTGTGGTCGTCTCCTCCTCCGTGTCCACGTCACCCAGGTCGCCCAACGCCTCTTCTGTGGTGCCAAAGCAATGGAAGGTCACTGACAATACTTCAGAAAAGGAGAGACGGCGGTCACCAGGGCGACTGACCGCTCAAGACTGAGGAACACGTGACCCAAATCGGGAACCTCATATTCGAACACTTCGCAAGCCAACAACACTCCTTGCTGCTGTGATGGTTTCCCAGTGACCGCGTCTCAAACTCGCAGAACGTCTCTTCAGCAGCGTCAACACGTCAATACGCACCGTCGCCAGGCGCGGAGCCCTGCTGTTTGAGGATTTTCTTCTTCGCAGCTTCGAACAGCTCTTCGTACGGGTTGGAGAGAACGAACTCGCGCCACCGAGCCCCGATCAGACTCACAACCTGCCACAACCACAGAACATCAACATTCTGTTCCACCTTTACAAGGCCAATCGCAATCGATGTCCAAAAATCTTTTTGGTTGGAAAGCCACACGACGAGATGCGCATGCGTCGCGTCCATGCGCAAAACGCGCCATGTCGACAGGACGACGACGCGGCGTCTTGCGACGCGACGCACGACGCTTCCAGAGCGCATGACACGAGACGCACCTGTGACATGCGCATCTTGGGGTTGGCCTCCTGGATGATGGGGCGGATGAAGGTGCTGAACTCCTTGTAGGTCTTCAGCTCCTGCAGCTGGTCGTCGGAGAACTCCACCTTCGGGTTGACGCCGCCCAGTTCCTCACAGAGCTGATCAGACGACTTCTGCGTGAGGAAAGAAAGTCTATCAAGCGGGGTAAATGTGTGCGTCCTTCAGGTACTGCACCCGTCCTTATTTGTTCAATCTGGCCAAAATTGATCCTGTCGGGACAATTCAATCTAAGGCAACAAGTTTGGACGACTCACCACGTCCTTGCTGTCCTTGGGCGTCTTCTTGTCCTTCTTGCGGCGCCTCTGTCCCTTGCCGCCGGGCGTCGCGTCGTCGGCGGTGAACTCGGCGTCTCCGGCGGCGTCGTCCGCCTCGGCGCCGGGCGGCGGCGTCAGCGACCCAAACTCCGTCCCCGTCTGACAACCAACGCAACAACAGATGCAACAAGTCTGTTTCCTCTGGGAAAAGCAAAATCTCCTGTTTGCCTCAACGGCAAAGAACGTTCAACAGTTGTTGTGACTGACGTCAGTCTCACTTTGGCAAGGAGCTTCTGCCCCGTGAAAGTCCGGGCCTCCCTTCACAATTTAGATCTACCAGCCTTCCGCTGGGAAAATCAACACTTTCACTGCAGAACAAACCACCACCACACACGAAATCAACACTCACGCATTTGGGACAACTCCACATGTTCTCGCCCGGCTCGTCCATGTCCGGGTTGACGCAGTGCAGATGGTAGGAGCGCGGACACACGTTACACAGCAAGATGCACTTCCCACCCACGTTACAGATCTCGCAATAGTCGTTGTGTTCGGCCTGACAAAACACAATGAAAGCTCACGAGTTCTGAACACACAGCAAGAAAAGCTTCCCAGAAGCGTGAGAACCCTGCACTTACGTCGCGTCCTTTCTTCTTGCGTTTCTTGGGCGCTTTCACCTCGGCTTGCTCCAGCTCCATGCTGTCCGTTCTCTCCACAGCAGGCAGATTCTTCTCCTGCAAAACACCAGCAAGACGTCAAAACTGCGATCAGCAAACATCGCATCTCAAAGACACGGGACCTGCACCGCAAACACAAACGAATTTACACAAGAGAACGACACTGTCACTACAACAACGAAGGTTCGGGTGGGATTGAGGCGGCAAGCGGGTGGCAGGCACCAAAGGGGACAACCCGACATAGCAATGGTTTCTTCCAACAGCTGACTGGGGCACCAAGGTTTTCAGACGCAAGACACAGAGTGGCACTCACACAGTGGGGGCAGTGCCAGCTTCCCAGCGGAGCCTCCTCCAGCTCCGGCTCCAGACACACCAGGTGGTATGCCCGGGGGCACGAGACGCACCGCAGCAGCTCTCCAGACTGCTTGCAGTTGTAACATAGGTTCGGCGGGACTTCTGTCTTCGGGACATCCTTCCCTTCCTTCAAAGTTCAGACACACAGTGGTACTCGCAGTGTGCTGGCTCTCCGCTGCTGGGGCCAGGGAGGCACACGCAGAACCCCCCAACTCCGCCTGGCGGTCAAGATTTCACCCCAGAGATGCTGCAACCTGACCCAACAGGCGGGACAACAGAGCACAACATCCCTGGTGGAAACAGCTGTGGACCGACCATTGGTGTCCGAGACCGAAAGGTTGTGTCTAGTGACCCAAACAACCGGGCCAAGGCCAAAACTAGCGATGAAAACAGAAACGAATGGCGAAAGCAATCACAGAATATTGAAAGACTTTGAATCAAAAGATTCTACAACAGCCCAAAACGTTATATTTAACAGCAACTCAGCATCAGCCAGTGAGCATTCGACTCATTTCTTCGTTTCAGGTGCAGTCTCAGTCTTTGGCGGCAGGGTCCTACAACTACAGAGATCTGCGTCTGCCTTGATAGAACAACAGTACTCACACATTCGGGGCAGTACCACATGCCCTCAGGCGCCTCCTCCAGCTCCGGATCGAGGCACACCAGATGGTAGCCCCGGGGACAGCCGTCGCACAGCAACAGCAGCCCCTTCTGTTTGCAGCATTCGCAGTAGTCCTGGTGCTCCATCTGCAACGAGTCACGTGGCTTTAGACGTCATCGTGCGGAGTGCCACGTGCAACAGGGGTAGTGGAAACATGCAGGACATTCTGTTTCAATGAAGGGGCGGGGGTTCTTTGGTTGAAAGTCTGCAATTTGCTTTCAGTCTGTCGCGTTGTCGCATGAGTGACGTGTGTACCTGGACTTCCTCCACTTCCACCTTGCCCTTCTTCTTTTTCTTGTCCTTCTTCTGTTTCTTCTCCTTCTTCTCGGCGGCCGGTTTGCCCGCTTTTCGCTTCTTGCCCTTCCTGGGTGTGTCCGGCAGACTCGGAGGATCCGGCCCGAACTCCTCATCCGCGTTGTCTGCAAAAAAGCATTGAAACGTCGTGATGCACAAATGGACTTGAGGTGCTGTGGACACTTCATCAAATTTCATGCACGAGAGGCCCAACTGCAACAAAAACTTTGAAATCATTTCAGCCAAGGAGTGAGGAAACGTTTTGCGCGACTGCAAGTCAGTGGAGACAAAACTACGACCAACTGCTACGTTTTTGAGCAACTTGAGAACAAGGCTTGCAACAGGAAAAGCAGAGGTTCAAGGCACTGAACCCCCTGACTCCGTCTGTGAAAAGTACGTCCATATTCCTTTTTTGCAATCAGATGTAAAATTTTATTTGGGACGCAATTTTCCATCAGAACCGGGCTTCCAGACCCTCGTCCTTGGGCCTGTACCCAATTCCTGCGCTCAAATACTGGTTCCTTCCCTGAAACCGGACCAGATTGGAACTGTACGAGGAGACACAAAGGGCGCGACACGCTGGTTTGCCACACGGCTCTGGCAGCAACGCGAGATTCCTCCAAACAAACAGCCCAAACACCAGAAAGCTGAGTGCAAATTAGAAAGTTACACCAACGAAACGGCATGCAGTTCTCAAATGCACAATTGTGAATCCCCAACCCCACCCCACCCCCAACACTGAGAACTGCAGAGCGTTTGTATCAACTCTAAAGGAGCCAACACTCCACACAGCTACTGCATGCAGACGTACAGAGCGCGTACTTACAGGGGTTATGCACTGGCACAGGCGGTGCGCCGGTGTCCTGGGAACCCACACCAACAGTGGTGGGGTCCGAGCCTCCCTCCGCACCGGTCATAGACTCTTCATCCCCATCATCTGCAGCACACACACCAAACCATCGCACCACGTTAGTATTGTACAGTGGAGTGGAGGAGCAGCTCTAGCGGATCCAGTGCAGTGGCGATATCAAGACCAGAAGGTTGGACATGAGTGCTCCTTGTTGTTCCGTGTGCAGCAGGTCCAGGAGGCCTGGATACCCCATACATCGACATCGCGTCACAGTTGTTCGCCTTGACCAGACTCGTCAGTGCTTCGTGTGTGTGTGTGTGTGTGTGTGTGTGTGTGTGTGTGTGTGTGTGTGTGTGTCTGTGTGTGTGTGTGTACGTGTGTGTATGTGTGTGTGCATCTCCGTGTGCACGAGCTGATTTCGTAATTTCTTTTGTTTGTCAAAGTCTCGTCATTTTGCATCCTTCAGACTGAAAGCCGTGCACAATTCACACAAGTTGTGACAACTCAGTTTACCAATCATCTGAGGATATTCTTTGACGAAAATGACTGTTTCCTTGTCAATGTTTCACGTTGCATTGCGTGAGTGAAGGGCGTCAGCGCAAGTGAATCACAAAATCAATCAAATCAATTGAATTGTGAAATTCGAGAGTGCACACATTTGAGGAACACTGCAATGGCCGATTCACTGGATTTGCAAGAGCTGAAGAGTGAAGGTGCAGTTTTCAGCAACTCAGTGATTGTGGTAAAAAAAATAAAAGCTTGAAGTCCTTTCATCTGAACTCAAACGTAAAATGTGTTCGTGTTAAGAAGTGTCAACAGACTGACTCGTTCGCCCACAATCAGTCGCAAACTGGTCCCAAGTGAAGAGTCCAACGCGATGACAACCGACCCTGCCCTGCCAGCTCCGACTGATCTCAAGAGGACCTCAAGGGGTTGGGGGGGGGGGAGGGGAGGACAAATCATTCGAGTCAACTGGTCCGTCTTCTCTGGCCTTTTGAAAATTGAGGGGTCCTGGGCAAGACCGATGCAAAATAAAACCATTTCAAAACTGCAAAACAACGCAAGAGATGAAGCTGAAATACAACAGATCAAAGCAAAGGACAACGGACCCAAAACTGGTGCAAGACAATGGCACAAAGGCGCTTGAAGTCCAACGTAGATCTGCACGATTCACTCCCAACTGTTTGCATTCATCTTGTGAAAACACAACGTGGGAGGCAATTTTCTTCTCACGAGCAAAATCTGCTCCTTGGAGCCCAAAACTACGAGCGATCGTTCAACGGTTTGTGAGAAATCGCTATTTGAGGCCATTATGAAAACGGAACAACTCCCCATCAGTGACAGATCAATTTTCTGAGGTGCCACAGACAGCTCCCTTAACACGCAGACATAAGGGGTCGCTACTGTCTTAATTATCCACAAAAATATTTCTCCAAATATGAGCGCAGATTTAAAGCTGCAAGTGTCTTTTCCCACCAAACTTCAAGAAAGCGACAAGTTCTTGTCTAAATCACGTTTCTGCGTAAAATTCACGGGTTTCAGAAGTCAGTTTTGCCCCCTCGAGTGCAGGTGGGAGTCTGCATCCTTGATCATGATAAATACACAGCCAGATATTTATCCGCCATTCAGCCACACGGCTTTGTCCCAAAATTTACCACCTCAAAACGTGCCAATATTTCACAATAACTTCAAAAATATCTGGAAAATGTTCAAACGACTTCCAAACTTCCTTCTTTTGCCCCGAAATTGAGCTCCTGGATCCACCTCTTCGATTTTGACAAAGCGCTTGTGGTCATTGATGGGAGCACACGATGGGGGTTTGAAGCCTTAAATTTGCGTGTTCCAACCAACACATGGCTCCCAAACATCAGCAAAACAAACCGACACCATCTTAACTTGAAATCGGAACCCAACAAACCACAAAACTTGCTCCATCTCAACCGAAATCAGAAGTGAATTGAATTTCGGTGCCAACAGATCAGCCATTCATCAAAAGATTTTTCTCTCACCTTCGTCTTGGTCCATTTCTTCGTCCCCCAAATCCGGCTCCAAGTCCTTTTTCGCTGGACCAGGCATCGTGTCAAATATTCCTAAACTTCTTAATTGCACATGGATGTTGAAATGTACCGGCAAAGTGGCAGCTTTATCAGAAAATGAGTGATTTCCTCAGGAGATGTAGCACTTACACAGTCGATGAGCCCTCGCCACTTTGATGAGTGTCACGTGGTGCAAAAATGCTCTCGACGTCACAAACTAATTATTCTTGTAAATATTTTTTTGTGGTCACGATTTTGAAACTTTGACGGAAAGATTCATTCATTTGGTCAAAGCTACTCGAAACGGCGCTTCAAGCTGCGTTTTCTGTGAAGTGGAACAAAGGAGTTGATGTCTGGAGATCGACATGGATCTGATCAAAGGACAAACATTTGTTTGAGAGAGAAAAGAGAAAGAAGCCATGTTTCTTGCTTCCTTCTTTTGAATTTCCCCAAATGCCACCAAATCGTTGCCAATTTGTTTTCGAAAATCCCACGCTGCAGCGTTGCAACGCGCAGATCAAAACTTTTCTGGATCCAGTGTCCAGACTCTAGAGTTTTGCACACGACGATTGAAGCCCACCCGCAAGAATCAGAAATTTGCAAAACTGAATTGTCGAACCAAAAGCCAATCGAGAATTGAACAAAAAAATAATGACAACAATTTCAAGTAAAATCCTGAGCCAGTTTTCTCACTGAAAATGAAAACTTTTTCATTCAGTTCATGCCGAAGTGATGCTGAGCGAAATGGCTCGCGGACGAAACGGGTGTATTTCTCTAACAACCTTGTATTATCGCCCAGTCAGCAACTCTCTGAAGCATTGCTGTTTTTGTGGTGTTTTGCGAATTTTCTTGTTGTTGAAACCAAACAGCGGTCTCTCAATGACCGAAAGTTGATCGAACGTCGACAAGGTGGGCATCAAGATCAAGCTGCGAGCAGATCACCGTCCCCAAGCTGCTTTTCACTGGTGCGTAAGTCCAGTTACAGTTCACACATCGAGGCATTCTGGATGAGGTTCGACACCAGGAGTCGAGGCCAGACCTGTGGTGTACCGAACTGGTTCTGAAGGAAGAGAAGATAGTTTTTCACCGTGCAAATGAAGATGCGAAAACGCACTGTTTCTGTCATCTGTCTACGAAAGTCACGAAGTCACATCTGTCAATTTCAGGCTTCGCGATGTTCACTGGAGCTGGGAAGGCGGAGATCATCCGCTCCAACCAGAAGGACGAGTTCTACTCAACCTACATCCGGGGCACGCTCGCCGAACTCACGCAGTCAATTCTGGGTGCGCTACCGACACTCTTCAATCTTCAGTATTCCAAAACAAGGGGATGTTGTTGCTTTTCCCTGGGTGAGGAGATCGGGTCCTCAGACCCCCTCGATCCTCTCATGGTTGCAGAGTTTGGTGTAGTTTCAGCCTGAACATTTCCAGGTCCCGGTGTGTGGATGCGATGGAGGAAGGAGCTGGATCTGCTGGCGGACCTCGGCTACTTCGGGCTCACCACCCTCGCCGGGTACCAAACACTCGGGGAGGAGTACGTGAACATTGTGCAGGTGGACGACACCAAGAGGGCGATTCCGTCGAAGCTGGTGCGTTGCTCTTTCGGCACACAACGGAAGCCCCCACCACACACACACATACACACACACACACACACACACACACACACACCTGTCAATGAACGAACGGTGCGGTCAGAAACACAGAAACACAAAGAGTCAGTTTACAACCCCAACGCTGCAATTCGTGCCGAACAGCTTGCTTCGTTGATCTGGAGTTCAAGCCTAAATTTCCGGTATAATGCGCCCAGAATGTCTCTGCTGGACAATTCTTTCTGTCTGGATGACTATTGTTTGGTCGTATCACTGTGTCCCAGGCATGGCCTGTACACTCCTCGTATTCATCTCGGTAGAGTCGGGGCGCGATGATCCTGCTGCAGGTGGCGGCGCCGTACGCGCTGGACCGGCTGCTCGCGCACTGGGAGCGCCATCTGCAGAGCAACCCCGCGCTCGGACTCACACCCGGTACCTGTCGCGTTTTCACTTTATCCCATTCAACTTGGCAAACCTCAGAACAGGAGACTTCAATTCTCTTTGACGTGCCTGGGTTTACTCTCAACGTGGTGGAGTTCAAAAATGCTGAAAATATTTCTTGTGTTTGCAACGTGGAAAGCAGTGTCAAGCAATCAGTGTCTCGTTTGCAGAGGGGCGCGCGTTGCTGCTTCGGCTGGTGACGGTGAGTCGCGGCGCTGTGACCTTCGTGCACCGGTGTCACGTGACGCTCTTCTACCTGCGCGGCGTCTTTTACCACCTCGCGAAGCGCCTCACGGGCGTCCACTATGTACGTGTCTCTCCCCTACATTCACGCGCGTCTGTGTCCGTCTTGTGTGTGTGTGTGTGTGTGTGTGTGTGTGTGTGTGTGTGTGTGTGTGTGTGTGCATACAAGCGCCGTAGGGTGACTGTTGTCCAATTCGCACCAACACACTTCCGGAAAACTGCACAGATTTTCTGACCAGGAAGGCAACTTGACTTTCAGTTGCGAGTTCGAAGCGGGTCTGGCGCTGCCTCCAGTACGAGCTACAACATCTTGGGCTGGCTGTCCTTCACACAGATGCTTCTGGTCTTCCTTCACCAATCCTTCAGACTCTACAAGCAGCACGCAGCGAATCGTGACAAAATGCATGGTGGTGACCAGGTCGTGGAATCGTACCAACAGCCCGATCGGTATGTACCCAAATACTCTTACATTCAGGTGCCATGGACGCGAGAACTCTCACTCCATGGAGTTGAATCTTGTTCCCTTTGTGCTCCGCAAAAGCATGGAACATGATTTGGTGTGTTTCTCCTGTTATCTCTGCGGTCCTCTTCCCACGATTATGTCGACTCAGTTGCAGTGGCCAACTCGTGTTGCAGATCGACTGGTGACGGCGACGCGACGTCGGACCCGACGCTGCGCTGCGCGCTGTGTCTCGAGACGCGACGCGACTCGACAGCGACACCTTGCGGTCACGTGTTCTGCTGGAGCTGCATCAACGAGTGGTGCTCCACCAAGGTACGCTGGGGTCAGCAGATCAGATCGTTCGTCCGGCCTCAGTCACCCACTTTCGCGTGTTTCTGTCCACAAGAAAGTTTCTGAGAACACAAGACCTCAAGAGTGTGAGATCAGGGACCCTGGACCTGGGTCTGTCATTTGTTTCTCTGAACCAATCTTCACTCCGCATTGCAAGTTTGTCCCCAAAATAGCATCGCGCGCAAGTTGATACTTGTTTGTAACTCAAAAGCGGATTTGGTGAATGGGCTTGTGTCATGTGAGGCTGTGGTTTCTTTGTTGTTTGAAAATTTATCATCCAGAAGAATCGTGCCCAAACGGGACGAACCTCCGTGACTGGAGGCTGTTCGTATGAAAGCGTCGCGTCTCTCTTCCCCCCCCCCACCTCCCAACCACAAACTTCGGGTCCGCCTGAGAACCAAATGTTGAGTTTATGTTGCAGCCGCAGTGTCCGTTGTGCCGGGAGAAGGCGGAGATGTCGCGACTCATCTTCCTACAGAACTACGACACGTAACCATGGCGACGTCACCCCAGCAATCACCGGACGATCAGAGCTGAAAACGCTGGGTCCAAGGAGTGACACCTCCAGCCCCGCCTGGATGCTGCAATTTTGTTGACATGGATGCTGGACAATTTTGACTGTTGCTGGGGAAACGCAGGAAAGAGGAGTTCGGTGAGTTTCTGCAGCTGTTCGAGACAAAAGCGTGAAGAAGGTCAACGCTTTGTTTTCCTGATCGGATTTCATGTCCTGGACATTGAACAGACGAAACTCGATCTGCTGCAGCACGTTTCATTTCCGTGTGAAAATGTGACCAAAGTCTTTCAAATCACGACGAAACTCAGGAAATTAATCGTGGGGAGGGATCAGATGTCAGTGTCATGAAAATTAAAACTAGTCGTCACAGTCTTGATTTCTGAGTCGAAATTGGACGAAAAGTGATCAAAATACAAGGAGGCAAATTCTGAAAATGAACTGAGTTTCAACATCTTTATTTATCACAGTTGAAATGTTGCAACACAATGCGTTTTGGGTTGTCTTCAACTCAAGCACCGCCAGAAGATGCACCCATTTTGAGGAACTCACGCACACAGGTGGCTGTTCCGGGCAGCTGAATGAGATTGTTCAGCGTGTCGTGCTTCCTCTGTGTCGTTGTTCGTTTTGGACTTCGACACGCGCAGACCCCATGAAATGTCGATTGACGTGTTGCAGTCTTGGTATTATAAAGGTGGACAGAAACTCCGGAAGTGACTTGCACTGTTTGGCACAATTCCTTCGTCGCATCACAGAGGCGTGTCTCGATCACGTTGGCGTGGCGCTGGTCCAGAGCCAGGCCCTGAGCCTCTGCACCCCACACACGGCGTAGCTCCAGCCCGTCGTGATGTCTTTGCCGGACTCCGCGAGGCTGCTCGTCGCCAGCTTCACCGACTCCCGGGCCTTGTTGTAGCCAATGGAGTCGGCGAGCCAGTCGAGACCTTCGTACAGTCCGTCTCCTGTCGTGGCGCAAGTGGCCTGGATGTCTGAAGGAGAAAGGTGCACCAGGGATGAGGCTCAACTGTTCAGGTCTCAGTTGCAAAGCACAGGAAGCGACTCAAGGTTATGTTTGCCTGCGTTTGATTCAGCACTGCAACACCCTACACTCGCCTTTGTTGCCATGACGTAGAAAATAGTGCGAGTGTTTTGTGTTGTGCGCAAAATCCAACACGAACTTGCGACTGATTTGTTCTTTCTTTGTCAGTAGAATTGTGATGAACAACGGTCTGATGATCAGAGGATTGCACTTTTTGTGAGGAATAGTTATACTGTACTCACGCCAGGGCCTGTCCCTGAGTTTGTGCAGGTCGAGTTGCTCTGTGACGTACTCGCTGCTCATCGCGTTGTCCAAGTCCTGTTTGTTCGCGAGAACCAACAACGGACACTCTCGCAACTCGTCCTCCTTCAGGTACCTGTGCAAAAGAGTTGATTCGTGTGTGCAGCCTTTGCCACGCAGGGGAAATGAAGAACGGTCCCTCAGAACAGGTTTGGTGGCAAGGCAGAATGCAATTTTCTTGCTTCCGCAGGACTTGTGGGACGAAGAGTCCAACTCTGCCCCAAGTCAATGGTTTAGTTGACCTCGACCATGAGGCTTGATGCCTTGTGTGAGTGTCAACCTTGGAAAATTTTGCTTTCAAGAACTTTCCAACAACAAAGTTTCTGGAGTAGATTCTATATTTCAGGAGCCCTGGCTCCTGGTCCCGCTCCCGCTGAACGCAGACTCACCTGTGCAGCTCCTCTCTTCCTTCCCCGATCCGCTCCTTGTCGTTGCTGTCAACGATGTAGATCAAGGCGTCTGTGTTGGGGAAGTAATGACGGTGCAGCGCGCGCTGAAAGTGGACGAAGCATCCAATCAGGTGGAGAATTTCGGATCAGGGCCCTTCCGGTCTGCTTGTCTGACCCACGTTCTTCGTGTTTTCACAACGGGCATGCGTTTGTGCTCACCGCTTTGTCCCTGCCGCCCAGGTCCCACATGGTGATCTTGAGATTCTGGTGTTCCACGGTCTCCACGTTGAAACCTGGAAAATGGAAGTTTCAAATGAATGTGCGCTGCAAGAAACGTGTGCACAGGTCGGTCTGGACTGAATTAGACTCTATGACCTTCAACTGAAAACCATTCTGAAGACTGTGATGACGAGACGTCCAGGAGATTATCAGCAGTAAGATTGGGCTCACCTATGGTTGGGATGGTGGTGACCACTTCACCCAGCTTTAGTCGGTACAGGGTCGTCGTTTTGCCTGCTGCGTCCAAACCTGTCAAGAAACCACCAATTTTTTTCAGGTCAGTGTGACTAAAAACCAGACGTGAGACGTTTGTCCACCAACTGTGGTTCAACAATGGCCCAGAAGGATTTGCATCCCCTGCGATCAGTGTTCGTCGAAGTCATTTTGACACGACGATTGCCAAAATAGTAATTACTCACCAGTGATGATGATCCGAACTTCTTTCTTGCCGAACAGTTTGGTGTAAATCTTCCCCATCGTGGTTCAGCGACAGGATCTCCTGGATGATCCTGACAGACTGCTCAGTTCCAATAAAATGGCCCAACAAATGCAGTTCCTTGTGCTTATTTGAGACACAAGTTCCGTGCTCTATTTTCTGCTTGGGCAGCATCGTTCTCGTCATCCGTGTTGAGTTGTTCACTTCCACGTTGTTTGTTGTCACAACTGTGTGACGTGGCTCGATCTCGTCTGTGTTCATTGGACGAGGCCTGCTGGGTGGGAGGGGCAAGTACCAACAAGTATGGTGATGGTTCAAACGAGAGAGGAAAACAGGTTGTTTTGCCCAAGTTCGCACGTGTGTGTGTGTGTGTGTGTGTGTGTGTGTGTGCACGCGCACGCGCACGCGTGCGAATTCTTGTGTGTGTGTCTTGTGTGAATGTGCTCACGGTTGAAAGAGGCGCTTGCTGGAAATCAAACCTTTATTTGTTGAGTCAAAAGAGGAAATCTTCACAAAACATGATGCGACAGGTCGTGTCTCTGACCCTCAGCGTCAAATGCTTTGTTGCTGGAGCATTTTTTGTCGGGAGGTCTGAGACCTTGTTATACGTCATACTGAGCACTTCAGAATTTGCATGCCAGAAACCATAAATATGAGATTGATTCGATTCAGCTTTGACAAACGTTTATTGGTGTTCCTGAAGTCAAAACGTAGGTGTGTTTCGATCAAAAGTTTTCACAAACGCTTTTATTCCTTGCAATGGTGCAAAATTTTCGCTCGTGGCTGCCGTCTGCAACAACTCAGTCCGTGAGGTGACTGACTGCAGGAACTTGTGAAAGACACCGCCAGTTGGCGGTTCAGGTGCTCGAATTGAACGTCTTTCGGTCCACGGCTCAGGCTCCCGTCAGCTTCGTGCTGCTCCAGGCCCAGTTCTTGAGTTTTCCCACGGTGTTCACAGTGTGAGTCCAGCTCTCACTGAGTCTGCGCGTGACGGCTTGAGAAGCGTTGCTTGGAAACGACGCAGCGATGTTCTTGGCGTGTTTGACCTTCAGGGTACTGCTCAGCCAGTCCAGACCCTCGTACAGACCGTCTCCCTTGGTGGCGCAGGTTCCTTTGATGTCTGTGTGTGGGGTAGAAGAACAAAGCGATTAGATACGAACAAAGCGGCATCTTCCCCAGTGGAACAAGAAATGAAAATGCTATTGCTTGGAAAATCAGAAGATCCCCTGGAAATGGCCTGGCAGAGTCTGCTGACCCTGGGAGGAGCCTGCCTGTACTTACACCAGTCTCTGTTGCGGAGACTGTGCAGGTCGAGCGCCTCTGCGAGGTGTCCCTCCGTCATTGCGTTCGGCAGGTCCTGCTTGTTCGCGAGCAGCAGCAGCGGACAGCCCGCCAGGGCCTCCTCTCGAAGCAGTCTGAAACGATGGGCGACACACGTAAAGTTGGAGTTTGGCCTCCAGGAACAGCCCAAAACCAAGCCCCGCCACGCAAACCGTGCTTAAGCCAGACAGGTACCGGTATGTTCACACAGCTCTGAAAATGGACCGCTAGAGTGAGAGCGCACCTGTGCAGTTCGTCTTTGACCTCGTCCATCCGTTCGCGATCGTTGCTGTCGACGACGAAGACGAGGGCGTCCGTCTGCGCGTAGTAGTGGCGCATCAGCGGCCTCTGTCGGAAAAGAAGGCGCCAAGTCGTGAGGTTCTTGTTGGACGTAGGGTTGACCAACGTTTGTTCATGGGTTGGGGGGGGGGTCTCGGAACTTTGAAACACTGTTACTTTTTGTGCCTCATGGTCACACACAAGTGTTGCATTTCTTTCGAGGGCCAAAGAAGGGCGGACCTGTGGAGAACTGCTGGGTTTGAATACCAAAGAAGAAAACGACACTCACGATCATGCCTCGGCCTCCGATGTCCATGGACGTGAAGGCGACGTTTTTGTATTGCAGGGTCTCCATGCTCATCCCTGTGGGAGAACATCATCTGCAGTGATCTGGTTCAGACAGTGGCAAACTTCTCAAATTTGTCTGAGGATTGCCGAGCGCAACCGCGCATGTGGGATCATCGGTTGATGGTCTGTGTGCACATTGGAAATGTTCAAGCTGGGTGTTTCCTTGGTTGAATCAAACAGAATTTTCAGACTTTTTTGAGACGTTGAAAAGACGGTGCACCCGCTTTTAGCAACATTGTGTGAATTTGTTACCGATGGTCGGGATGTGGGTTTCAATTTCTCCGAGCTTCAGTTTCCAAAGCATCGTTGTTTTGCCTGCTGCGTCGAAGCCTGTAAAAAGACTTTGCCATCAGCGCGGAGCACAAAAACCAGCAAATCCAGTCTCGTCACGAAAACGACAGGAAAAAACACGATTTTTCTTTGATGACTCACCAATTAGCAGGATGCGCACAGGCTTCTTTTCGAACAGTTTGGGAAAACTTGCTCCCATCTTGAAACAGCTGCGGCGCTGGATTGTAAGTGTGAAGTGGTTTCAGTTCGGGGTGTGTGTGGAGTTGACGGTGTGCGCATCATCCCTCGTGAGGTGTTCGCTTCCACGCTGGAACCTCTCCTTTTATGGCAGTGATCAATCCCAACTTGCGATGGACAGACAGACGGCTGCCCGTTTTTGGAAAGGGATCAAAATCACATTCATGAAGAGAAGATCAACAGTAAAACCTTCACCAAGATTCTTTTCCCGCGCGCAGTGCGTTCGATGAATTTGGCCCTGAGTTGTCTCGGTTCTTACGCGTGCACCGCGAACTAACTGGCCCCATGGCAGGGAGCCGATCCAGGGGGCCTGCAGCCCAAGCCCTCTGAATTCATTGGCCTGCCTGGGCGTGTTTGTCATGATCAAAACAGCCGAAGACGTGAGCAAAACAATTTAGTGTGTGCCTTTTTGCAGCGAGGAAAAGCAAAGGAGGAAAAGCAAATGTAGATCTTGTTCAAGTACGTATAGGTTCCGCAGTTTTGTAGGTTTATTCTCTTGGTAGCGGCTTTGTCGATTTTTAGTGTGGCTTGCTTTTTGTGTACCTCTCATTTCAACTGCTCTCTCCTGTTCTTCGCAAACACCACCTTGCCTCAATCATTGTCTGAACTTCATACGAGCAAACAAAACATTCAGACTTTGAACATCTTTTTCAGAGTTTAATAAACAGCTACACATGTGGTCCAGTCCAGCGGTGTGACAAAGTTTTCGCAATACAAGACGCGCTTTTGCTTTCAATCTGTTCATTTTCTTTCACAGCCAACACTGATCTCCGGATGAAAGTTCTTTTCCGTTGCCACCGGACTGAAAACGCTCAAACGCCAGGGGAATGAGCTGTTTCGCCCACCAGACTCTTGATTCAATCGGCACGACGGCTCCACAATAATTCCGTAGAAACTGTATGAATGATCACGCGCTTCACAATACGAGGCAGATTCACAGTCTTTTCCGTCATGTTCCACTGATTTCTGTCGACATCAAATGAAATACACACTGACTCACACCACTTCTTTCGTCTGTTGAATAGATCTACAGCTCTCTGTCTTCTGGCAAACATGACTGAAAAAGACTTCTGAACCTGCCTCATATGTGCTGTACCCACCTTGTATTGTCACACCCAAGGAAGTGCACCCCAAATTTTGCATTGAATTTCTGACCAGGTACTGTCATCGTTTTTGTTGCCACACCAACCTGTGGATCCAGATCTACCAACACCAATTTGTTGGCCAGATTCGCCACACCAACTGGTGGGTCTGCCCAGAGTTTTGATGCGTTGTTGGGGGAAAAAGGCGTGTTACACGCGGACATGGTGGATACAGCAGAAGTTCTCGTAGATACGAATGTCCATTATAGCTGGATTTTAACGTGCTTTCGCTGCAGAAAAAATCTTGCTCAAGGTCAAAGGGCGTACGCACGTACGAGAGTGTGAAAACTTGAGGTGTCTTTGTCATCACTCCCTGCTGCGTGCAGCATTTTATCCAATAAAACAGTCGTTCACTTGACCTTCACTTCTCACGAACATCTCTCCGACGCAACTGTACAACAGACGTCACAAACGGGAAAACAACGATTTCGCGGTGACCTAGAAACAACATATCACAGAAAGTAGACTTTACAATATCAATTTGTACGATTCGTAAATTTTATAAAACATCAAAAAGTTGCCCTGGCTGAAACGAAATCATAATACTGCACGAACAGAAGAATATCAATCAACAGTGTGCATCAAGCCAGAAGAATGATGCCTGTGTGGACACACCATGCCAAGCTGAGAGACTTTTGAAATGGGGAAGGGCAACTGCTTTTCAGAAGGCTGACACCAAACTTCAGATTCACAGATGGTTTTGGAAAGGGACGACTGACCCAACTTGCGGAGAAGATGAATTTTTCTTTCAAGTTCAAACACAAAACTTCACACCGCGTGGGCAGGAAGAGGTGCCGAGGTGTGCGCACAATGTTTGTACCCAGTGCGTGTGACAACCCCCTCCCCCTCAGAACCAATCGGCAACTGGCAATGATAAAATTTACCACCAAAACGGCTGATTCTCCAACAAAAAAGTTATCTTCGGCCAGACGGGCTTCCAATTTGAACCAACAAAGAATTCTGGCAGAGGATTTCAGCCTCAAAGACATGTCACTTGACACAAACGTTTCAGAAGTTCACTGCAAGTTTCAAAGCTTGAACCATTTCAACAGAACAACCACACGAAGACAGAACAGTTCAACAAGATGCGATGTCAACAATTGTGGGACAGACAAACAAGACGTAGAGATCTGTACACATCAGCTGGACAAGCTTTGGTGCAAAATGTGTTCCTTGCTCAGATGGACGGATTGTCTTTGACGGATGGATGAAACGTACAGTCATTCTGAAAACGTCACTCCTGGTCACACTGAAGTGAGCTGCTGCGCTCAGTGATACAACAGTCATTTTTTGCCGGTTGCACGCAGTCGCACGTTTTCGACATTTGTCATTGAAATGAGAGAGCACCATTTTGCTTTGCTGGATATGATGGTGATTTCAACAGTTGTATTGTGTTTTGAATTGACGGCTTGCGAAAAAGGTCACCGACACTGAGGTTCGATATATGTCTGCCATTTGAAGAAAACTACGAGGTCCGTCCATGAATTAACCAGTTCTTTTGGGTCAAGTCAACAAAACAGTTGGCCCGGTAGATCTGGCCCCACCAGTTGGTGTGGCTGCAACAGTTGGTCTGGTGATTCCAGTAGTCAAGTTCTGAAAATTGAGAAATGGGAAATTCGTGGACGAACCGCGTAGATCTACAAACGCCTACCGCCCATGACTGGAATTGGAATGACAGTCTCACTTCCAGCAGACACACAGCGCAGATGGCGTTGTCAGCCTGCAACTCTTTGGGTTTTCCCCCCTTGGACGTTTCACAAAAGTAATGCTGATCAATCTATGTTTCTGTAGCACGTTCGTTTGTTTGATACAAAGTTGAGTGCACCACAAAATCGCACTCAGGATATTCGTCAATCAATCAGACGTATGCAGACACAAAATGTTCAGAAAGTCCACTCAATAAAGTACCCTTTTTCTACGTACATATCACAATATACAGACAATAATAATCTTTGTAGCACAGTAAAGACTGTCTGAAAAGGAAGCTCATCTTGATTCACATGTCAGAAGCGATTATCTCGGACGAAAACTGCTCCACTGTTCCCAACTGAGCAGCATGGGATCTGGACTGAAACTAGACTTTCAAGTGGAGAATCAGCCGCGCGCAGCGTACATCAGCAGAACAGCACTTGTGTGTGTCGAAGAATGTGTGCATAGTGTTATGTTTTTCAAAA
>JAAUXT010038458.1_pt1 | contig 45438 bp, 13 predicted proteins | sample 7278171 | NCBI WGS metagenome assembly JAAUXT01 (sample SAMN14350112, study PRJNA611818) | marine sediment metagenome | isolation source: surface marine sediment (1.8m) | place: French Polynesia: Moorea | collected 2018-08
ATATCCTAAGATAGGAGGAAAATGAGGAGATAGGAGAAAATATTGGAGAAATTGCTCCCTTTTTTTCTCCTAACTCTAAGATTTCTCCTAACTTTCCTCCTTAGTAGGAGATTTTTTGAGAGGAAATATTCTCCCAAACAGAAAGCTTCGAGAAATGGGGCCCTGCACTGCCAAATTGCACAACTCTGCTGACACTGCCAAAATGTCATGGAGTGTGCATGCACAAAGATGTCTATGAGAATTCCCAACAGGATTGTGCAGCAAGTCTGTGTTTGGTTTGGAGTCAAACTTGGCATGAATTCCAAGGAGATCCTGGGACACATGCACGCCTGTTTTGGGCTGACAGCATACTCACAGAGCAGTGTCTATGGTTGGTGCAAAGCCTTCAGGAGTGGGCGTGACAAACTGGGCAACCTGTGGAGGCCAGGGGCTCCTCAAAGGGCATGGACAAGGCACAGGATCAGGCAGGTGAAAGTGTTGGTGGCTGAAAACAAGAGGATAACCATTGATCATCTCTCAAACTCCATCAGCATTTCTGTGGGGAGTACTCACAGACTTCTGCACAAGGATCTGAAACTAAAGATCTGTGCCAAGCTGATACCTAACGTCTTGACTGACCATCAGAAGAGACAGAGAATCCTGTTCTGCCAGGATTTCCTCTGCCACTGCTGCCTGCACAACTTCCAGAATTGGGTGATTGCCACAGATGAGGCGTGGTTTTATGTCCACAAGCCTGGGTCCAAGACAGAGAACAAGGAATGGGTGTGTGCAGAGGACAACAGGCCTCAAGTAGCCAAGCCCGAAAGGAGCTGCAAGAAGATGATGGTGATCCCATTTTTTGACAGGTGTGGCCTTCTGGATGTGCAGTATTTTGAGAACAAGAATGTGAACCAATGCACATTTGAACCTGTCCTCCGGGAAGTGTGGCAGCTTGTCCACCTCAGGAGAGGTCATGGCACTTGGCGGCAGAGGCACAGACTCCATCTCCATATGGATAATGCCCCAGCTCATCGTGGAGGAAATGTGCAGCACACCTTGCAGGAAATGGAATGGAGACAAATCCCACACCCTCCTTACTCCCCTGACTTGTCGCCCTGTGATTTTTTTTGTTTCCTTACCTGAAGTGCAAGGTCAGGGCCAGAGAGTACCCAGACTTGAACAGGCTACACCTGTGCCTTGACTGAGAACTTGGGGAAATCACACAAGCCCAGTGGAGATCCTGCTTCAAGGACTGGTGCATGAAATGTCTAGCTTCAGGAGGCGCCTACTTTGAGGGCATGAGATTCGCCCCAACTCACTGAATGACATGTTTTTTAACTGTTCTATTCACACTGACTTCTTCACAGTGTCTAACAATGTTGACATTCCAAAGTGCTTGTTTGTTCACATGGTTGCATAAGAGGTCAGCAGTTCCATTGTACCTGCATGCAAAAAGATTGAGGTTAACTGCTTGCCAACATGCTGTTTCCAAGAAATAAATGAGGCACCCTCGTATGTGGTCACTTTTGGTTGAGTTAGCCCAACTTAACTGGGGGTGGGGCAACTCAGCCATGCTAAAATGATTTTTTTTTTGGCCATTTTAAGCAAAGTTCTTTCATTTTTGGCACTGTTGAGTTGCCTCCCATTTCCCACCGCCCACAGTTGAGTTGGGCCAAACTCAAGCAAATTTTCAAATTTTTCAAAATTTCCTGAAAATGATTTTGGTGAAGTTTCGCAACAGCTGAGTTACCCCCCCCCCCCCTGCCCCGTAACTCAATCGTGGCCATAGCACTGTGGCCATGCGAGAAACTGACTGGCCCGAAGCAGATCGCGCGCTTTTTGGGCGGTAGCCTTCTTGTTTCAACAGATAGTGGCATGTTTGGACGGCAGCCCAAACTTCCGTTTTTTCCAATTTTGCAGAATCAATTGAACAGCGAACTGCTTCTTTGCTGAAGGATTGCATGTGGAAACCGTTGACGTACAAGCCGCGAAGACCAAAATTTGTCAAATTCCAGGATGTACAGCCTTTGTAAGTCGCAAAACCTCGTACGTGTGGGCTTACTTCGGAAATACGAGGTGTGGGCAGTCTGTGCTTGTCCTGGGATTGTGCATGCAAAGTGTGTTTTCAATTTTCGCAGAAGTGACAGCGTTCTTGAAGAACTTGGCGTTTCGTCGAAAATAGATCCAGCAACAGCCAACTGCAACCACACGAGCGAGATGCTGGCGTGCTCCGTGTGCAGACGAGAAGGCTCGCCGTCGTTGTTTGACAAGTGGTGAGATGGTGGCTCATGTCTTATGTTTTTCACATCAAACGATCGTTTTGTTTTCTTGTTGGTTGCAAGTGGGAAAAGAAAAAAAGTTATTTTGGGCGAGTGACTTGAAATCTGAACACTGAGCGAGCTGCCGAGACAAAGCAGGAATTTAGAATCTACTTGGAATCTGGACGAGTTTCTGGCTTCGAAGTGACCTTCTGAGACAAGACAAATCCAAAACGTACCTTGTACAAAAATATAGTGGCCTATTTGAATACCCCCCCCCCCACCAAACATGACAAAGAGGAAAACCTACAGAGGGGAGTGAGTGTGTGTGTGTGCAGAACAAGACTGAAGTGTGATGTGAGTGTGAACTGCGGTGTGAGCTACAGTAGAAACAGACGGATTGATACCAAACTCACAGCCATTGCAAGCAAGTAGTTTTGAGCAGCTCGACATTGCAACCTGGGGTGAGGAGTGAATGTATCGAGGCTCTGAAGATTCCACCCCAGGCTGTGACACAGGAAACCATGTCTTCCGAAAACAAAACTGGGACTCAAGATACTCGGGCAATTTATTTATCTATCTTGAAATTTGAGAAAACTTCGGGGAAGCTGTTGACTTACTGTTGACTTGAAATCAGAACATACCTTCTGAAAGAGCTCAGCTGGGTTCTCAACCTGTGTGTGTGAAATTCTTGAGTGATATAATCGAGGGCGAACAAACTGTGCAAACATCTCAGAGAGCAATTCTTGGGTATTCTTTTTGTTTTCAGTGACAAGTGTGAAGCAGTATTTTATTGCTCAGTGAAGTGCAGAGACGCAGATAAAAAGGGACCCCACCAGTTTTGGTGCCAAAAGATGGCGAAATATGTGGCGAATGCTGAATTGCTTCGGCAGAATCCTTTCAGCTTCTCTGAAGGTCAGTCAGACTTCTGAAAAGATTTATCGCGTGGACACACCACGTCGTTTTCAGCGCCTCTTTATCGCAGCCCAAAACGATCTTTTTGATGCTCCGTTGTGTTCCCACCCGGTGATGAGAGTCGGGTCTGAACGTCAGGCTGACAAAGTGACCACGAAGGTCCATGTGTTCGTTGCAGAGACCAGCAATGAGCAGTTTGACCATCCGGCGTACAGACGCTTCCTCGAGCGACACGGTGTGTACGGACGAGGCCTGTGGGTGAGAGAACTCCCCTGCGGTCAAAGCGGTGAGACGGTTCCGTTGTTCGGTGAGTAAAAAAGACCAGAATACCAAGACAGTGTACACTGTGTTGTTTGGTTTGAAGAACAGTGTTCGAAACAACTGCTCATTCTTGAAGGCGACTTGAAAACAACCGAAGAAAATCCTGTTGTGCTGAATGAAGGCAGCGTGATTGTTTCCGGAACTTGTGCTGGCGATTTGCCGATGAATCCTTTCTGCAGTTGGACTCAGTACTGCAAGTAAGCCTGAATTCGTTCGCGTCAAAACTGTGTGGGTGTTCAGTGTGGCAGGGTGACAACGAGCCGTGAAGTCGGCGTGTGCCCTCATCTGACGGTGTTCGTTGTCTTGATCGACCTGGCTTGAGGCAAGAAACGTCTTCAGACCCTTTTACCCACCTGGTGCCTTTCCCTTTCCCCATATCCCCCCCCCCACACACACACACACTGATGATTGCCTGTCATGGCCGTAAAATCGGACGGTGTTGCAGCTGGTCAAGTCTCATCCAAACTTGACCGCACTGTTTCTGCGGGAAATCTTTCTTTCAAGAATTGACAGAAACAAGTAGATAAGCGTTCACGCAAAGACGTGCGACTGGAACAGTACTTTTCGAATAACTCCTGTGAAAGTGTGGCCGGGGTCCCCCCCTCCCCCCCCCCACACACACCCAATCCTGGTTGTGGCCAGGTTCGGTGCAGCGGGGTCTCAGCATCAGTTCTTGTTGCAAACTGTCGTATTTCCAGGGTTGTGCTTTCATTTGTTCCTTTCCTTTCCTTCAGATGGAGGAACCTGGAGCTGAGTTCTCCGCTGCCTATTTTGTTGAGCTGCCCGATGACAGTGTATCACATCATCGCAACTCTAATGTCAAGAGACTGTGAGTTCACCCGAAGAGTGTAGTTCGTGAGAATAATGTGCCCTCCGCAGTCTCAGTGAGGCCAACAATACCTCTTGATTTTGCCTTAGATTGGCCCGGTTCATTGCGTGGTCCAGGACCAGCTCTGAAATTTATTTGCAACAGATCCAGAGCAAGGAACGGTTTTCGAGAAGTCAACTTTTGCGGTGCATTTGGTTGGCGCCGAGAAGGAGGCAGACTTCGACTTCATTTCCTTGTTCATGGTGAGAAAATATTTCTGAGGGACGAAAGAAAGGCTGTTGTTGAATTTCACGTTGTTCACCTTTCCCAGCGATTGCATTCTCTGTCCCTCAGGAATTGGGCCTGCTGTTGTCACCAGTGAAAATACAACTCGTGCTGATTGGCAATGAAGTGTCCAAGAAAGTCGACGGGAGGAGCACAGAGAAACGGAACATCTCCATCACAACACGGAAGGGCCTTTATCACAAACTGAAACTGCCAAAACCTGATGTCGTCATTGGTAATGTTTAATATTGAAAAGACAAGCGTGCGCTGCCCGAGCATGTGCTTTGTACTGGGAGTTTTGTGTTTTGACAAACCTGACTGCGACCCGACACTCAGTTTTGGATATTGACCGAGGAGGGATGGGCTACAGAAAAGTGAGCGCTCACCTTGGTTTGTTCTGTCGCGGAGTGTGGACATCAGCCCAGTAGTTTTTCCCCTCCCCTCCCCCCCCCCAAAAAAAAATAAAGAAAGTTATCTGCTGTCACCACCCTATATTTACACTGGCGCGTCTTCGGGCGAGTCTTGTTCACTGCAGATAGCTGAGGTAACCCTTGATGACCACTGATATAGTCAATAATAACCGGTCATCAGGGATAATGCACGCCAGAATTTGTTGGCAGTCACCCCCGACCTCCCTTTGATCAATCTTGTCCTGGTCCTGGGTGATGATTACCCAGTGGCCATTGCGCCCTTGGCGATTACTCAGTTGGCGGTGATGCGACTGTGAAGCTTTCTAGTTGGCTGTCTGCGGTGATGTCCACAAAAGCGAATACGTAGAAGTTACTCCAACAATCTCCCGGATCAGTCAGTGTGGTTGGCATTCCTCGTGTGGCAGGTCCACACAGAACAAAGGATATTATCACGCAGTAGATGCCGCAGCGATATGAATCTGGAACTATTTTGTCGCATTCAGTGCTTTGAGAATTCGTCTCGAATCGTGGCGCGTCCCTTTCGCACACAACAAATCTTCTCTTTTCAGGTTTGAACGCTGGGCTGGGGGCGTATCCGACCTGGGGAGGGACTCTTGCTTACCTCAAGGTATTCCTGTTCACTGAAGTCTTAAGACGGTCAGCTTTTTTCACCGCCGGCATCCACGTAGTGGCGAAAGTGGGCTGTTTCCCAAGCACCCTTGTGTTCATCTGTATGTGTGCGAATCTCAGACGGATGGACGGGCCCGCCCCCCCCTCCTCCTCTATGGAGCTGGATGTGGTACAGACCCAGATGTAGCAACACGCGGTTGGCGGACATATGTTGTTTCGGTTTGGCATTCTTGTTCGACGAACGGACGGCGGGAGTCTGCACAGGACTGCTCACCGCGCCATGCGAAATCTGTGCATCCTCTGTTTGAAATAACCGCTGTGCAAATGCAAATGATTTTTTTGCCAGGAAACGAAAACACGTGAAGGAAGTTTCTCTGGCAAATCTTCTTGTTGGAAATTATTCCTTTGAGTTGTCTCTGAAATGATGTTTCTGTTCTTGTAGGAGCAGCGTGTGCCTGCGTACTTCACAGACTATTGCGCTTACAGTTGCGAATGTGCGAACGGACCCATGTATGGGCTAAATCTGGGAAGCATCTCGGAGGTTGAAGTCAACCCGTTCAGGAGCCCGGTGCGGAAATTCTGCAGGGAGCAGCGGATGCCGTGGTACAGCAACGCCTTCATCTTCCGCCTGCTCTACTCAGACTCCAGCTCAGGGCAAGGCCCTCCTCGACACACTCAGCCAAGAAATGACGAGTGCTACTTGCAGTGAACTAACTGTGTGCTGTCAGCTGAAAACGGTTTGTGCTGCACGGACTCGCAGTGGTGAACCGGCGACTCAGGTTGAAAAGTATCTCTCGTGTCACCTGTGCATTTGCTTGCTTTTGCATACATTTTGAAGGACTTAGTTTTGAATAAATATTTTGTGCAGCTGAAAGGTCGACTCGTTAGCGCAACTGCCCGTAGCGGTTCGTTTGGAAGAATGTCAGGGGGAAATGTAGGTGATCCAGACCCGTCGCACACACGGTGAGTACAGGCTGGCATGTTGAGGATTGGGATGATACTGCAACATTGTTGCTGATGGTCGATACTCCAGTGTGAGAAATTGCGATGTTCTTTGGGACCTTCACCACATATTTGTCGGAGGGAATTGTTCACAAGTCGGTGGTTTGAAGCAACGATGATTCGGTTGGTTTGCAGTTGATTGGTGGTGTTGGTTCTTGACACACACCGTATGAGTGCTCATTCTAGGGTCTTGTCCAGCAAGGAAATCGTGTTCTGAGAGACGAGTTGCTGCTTTGTCACAAGATACTCGCTTCCTGATTGGATTGAAATTTGTTCACATTGTCGCTGTGGCGAGCGTTTCTTCTTTGCTGCGAACTTTGACGATGGCGTCGAAAGTGGAAAAGCTTGGGGACATCTGAAGTCATGTTTTTGTTTGTAATTTGTGACGTTTATTAACTTTTGTGCTGAGCCGAACGACAAATGTGCAGCATCTTCTCGTATTTCCACAATCATGAGAAGAATTTGTGTGCGCTGTGCAATCTGATAGGCAAACAGTTGCATTTTTCTTGCGGCCACTGCTCAGCTTTCAAACTGGAAGAAGTACAAGGGAGTTATCTTTCTCCCATTCAAGTGGAGGAATGTCGAAGTAAACTTTGCTGAGCAACACAAAGAAATTTTCGAAGAAGTCTGGGCAAAAAAGCTCATTGTGTACTTCTGCGGAGTTGCTTTTGCATGTGTTTGTTGGAGTGATTGTTGATACAAACGTTGTGAGGAAAATACCACTCTGACCCGTGTGTTCTTGAAGGAAACGGGCATTTTTTTTCAGTTGATTCAAGAGATCAACCGTGGAAGCTTGACATTGGGCGTCTGAATGTGCTTGCGTTGGGCATAAGGCGTGGCAAGCAAGAGCAAAGTTGTGTTGCCCATGTTTGGGTCTCGAAAAAGACAAGACCACTGGCGAATTTCCTTTTCAAAATGACGGACGGACAAACCAACAATGTTTCTGCCGAGGTAAATGATTTGCCGCAAACAGTGGTTTTGGCAGAAAGAAAATCTCTATCCGACCAAGATCGCACAGAGATTCAGAGTACCTGTTGCGCCTGGCAGCTTGGCCTCTTGATGAAAGAGCAGTTGAGCTGACTGAATGGTTCCAGATTGACATAACGACTCTGAAAATAGCACTGTGATTTTACTTATTGGGTGCCAAATCGCGCGGGGCAATGTGCAGTGTTCCTCGCAAAGCGGTCGATTGCTGACATGACTGGATGACAGATTTCGTTTGGCTGTTATTTCGCGGGCAATACGAGTAGCAAGATTTTTGAATATACATCTAGTTTACACGTGTCACGTGAAATATCCCCGTAATTCAAGTAATCTCCGACATTTCAAGGATTGAGGAATTTGTGTCCTTGCTGACTGCTTGCATGAGAGTTGCAATCCTGGCTGTCCTGGTGTGACTCCACGGGGCGCTGATCGTCCTCAGACTGACTCGGCCCCGCACCTTTGGCTCTGGTGGGGACGAACGATATTCGGCAGCCAAGTATTCACGGGTGTATATTGATTGCAAACAGCTCGGTGCGCGAAGCTGGTCTCTTTTTTTTTGGCGACGCACGCTCGCTTTAAAGCTGCATGCCTGGCCTGGACGTAACTCGCAGACAGCACTGGCTGCCACGAACTGACGTGCAGAACGAGGGTAAGGTTCGTGTTTTCTGATTTTGTGGTCAAACAAGGTTTTGTCGTTATTTGCAAACGTGAAGCCATTTGTTGAGACTTCTCTGTGTAGAATCGTCAAATGGCATCGAAGGTGACGAGGTTTGGGAGGTGTGTGGAGATTTGGGCACACGTGAAGTGTTCTTCAGAAAAGGAAGTTGATGGGAGGTTTGATGGGCAGCAGTCAGAATGCAAGTCGATGGCGTTCATGAAGAAGTTGTACGGTTGAATAAGGAAAAAAGTAAGAACCAGCCTTAAATATCTGATGAAAAGATAACCGCAGGGACAAAAATTTGGTCTTGTAAAATTTTAATTGCAAGTGCAAATTGCAGACGTTTTTTTGTCACAGGAGATTTTTTGAAGATGTGTTGAGATGTTTCTCACGTCAAACTTCAGAGCAATGCTTACGTGGAAGCTTAACAGGAATATTTGTGAAAGGGAAACTATTTAAGCTTGCATGCAGTGCCGTTTGTGTCAGAGAACTTCAAATATTGGCGCAAAAAAGTTTGGCTGCGCTGTGCATTGATAGATCTGAGGACACATGTGAAAGTACAATGCAAATTAAACATTTATGCAGACAAACAGCCAATACGGATGCAGCGTGGTCTTGGAGTGGAGTGGAGTGGCTAATTGCACACGGGGGAGCGAGGTGAACCCAGGAGAATCTCGCTTTTGTACCACATTGCAAACGCACGCAGTTTTTGAACCTTTGACTGAATTTGAACGCGGCAGAAGTGGAAGCGTTGGTGTCGCCAATGCCCCGTTCTATCTTGCTGAACAGGGAATTTGCAGCGGTCGATCGAGCATGCCTGCCGCGGAGGAGAGCCGTCGGAGGCGGCCGCGACTGATCTTCCTGGATCACGTCTGAATGACAAAAACAGGTAATGAATTCCCGTCTTTGATATGGGCTTCGTTCTCAAAATCAATACGATGTATTTGTGAATACATGTCTCCTCATATTCTTGAGTCATTACGCCTGGAACCATTGTAACGCACAAACAAGGCTTTTCTCTGCGCTCACTGGGGCAAGAGAGCAGTTTTGCTTTGTGGTCACAGCTTTCGCAGTCAATACCTTCAATTTCGATACAGCAGCTGAAACGACACACTCTTTTGTCGAAACATTTCGAGCAGGTTTGGAAACATGTAAATTTTTTCACACGAGATAAATCGACACATTTCTGTCAGGTCTCCCAGGCTTGGGTTTCGTGCAGCACAGTGGTATCATGTGTTGCAGTAAGTGCTTGTTGTGTTGAATGGAAGCTTGTCAAAAATTCATAACGTCAAGTCTGCTGTGCAGGGGAAGCATACTTGTGAGAGTTGTGTGTTGCAGGAGGCGGCATCGCGTAGAGCCCTGGCGATGGCTGGTCAGGTGGAGGGAGGTATGTGGAGCGGAATCAACGTGCCGCGTAGGTGTCTGGGACGCCGCTGGACGTCCGGCGCCGCCGCTGTGCCGGCGACCACCTGCGCCGCTGAGGCGTCCGCTGCCGCGTCGAGCAGTTTCGGCGGCGTCGCCAGCAGCATGCATACGTACTACGGCGTGGACGAGTTCGTCGCCGAGCAGAGCGCAGGTGTGGACGGCGAGCGCGTCAGTGAGGCGACCGCGTGGTCAGGATTACACGTGGCCAGCAGACCATCGCGCTGGCCTTGGTCCTCTCAGTCCATCAGCACCACGTGGACGGATGTTCCTGACAGAAGTGAGGACGTGAGAAATGGAAACAGAGTGGACAACCGTTCGTCTCCGAAGCCTGGGATTGAGCAGGCTTCCGGGGACAGCTGGTCGGGGATTGGCGTTCCGCGCAGAGCTGGAACCTTTGGTGGCTACACGAGAAGCAGCCCGGCAGCTGAGGCGCTGACGGATGAGACTGCTGACAGAAATGGAAATCATATGCGGGTGATTCGAGACGATAGCATCACCGCAGGTGCGCCTGGTAAATCCGGTCAAGGGGTGAACGCTTCGTCTGTCTCACGAGCGTCATCAGTCTCTGGTGATCGTCACACGAGGCCGGACATCAGCTCCAGTCCGGGCGCCACCGACGTCTGGGGCGGAGTGAACGTCCCTCGAAGGACCAGGAACTTGTCTACTTCAACGTCAACGTCATTCGTCTCACAAACATCTGAGGCCACAAGCGCTGCGTCTCGAGATACGGACGCGGTTCAGTCTGACACGTGGGGCAACACTGGCGTGCCACGGCGAGCGAGACTATCGGATGTTGTGTCGCATCCCGATCTTTCACCACAGAAAGAATTGAGAGATGCCACTGAACGTGACAATTCCGTCTGGACCGGAGTGAACGTTCCCAAGAGAAATTATTTCATCAGCAGAGATAATGGAAGCAGCAGCAGCAGCATCTCTCCACCTCCCAAACAACACAAACAGGACACCATAGATGAGCGGGCCAGTGTCGTGCCTGGCCGTTGGGATAAAGACTCGTCACAAGTTGGTACTTGGTACACATCCTCGGAAAATCAGCATTACAGTGGGAACACAGCATCCGGTGAAGAGAGTGGCACTTGGGGAGGTATCGGCGTCCCCAGAAGGTCGTCTGGACGGAGATACGGATCTGCATCCGCACAGCAGATTGAGCGCAAAAGTCATGATGTGGTTGAGACCGCAGAAGAGCGACGGCGGGACGACGCGAACACTCGCACAAGCTTCAGATCAACTCCGAACCCAACATCTCTGGAGAGAGCCACGAGAAACTTTGACGTTCAGTCTGAAACGTGCGACAAACGTGAAGCTTCTTCCGACAGGCGATCGGCGTCTTCCTACTTTCAACGGTTTTGCAGCAGCTATTCCCCTGTCAAAAATAGTGAAGGAAACGCGTCGCCAGAGAAACTTTTGTCTGAAGCGACGTCGGGAACTTGGAGTGAGCTGCGTCCAGGACTGAGCGACACCGGGTTCGCGTCGAGTTCCGTCGACTCGAAGCCGTCACATCGCGCGGCGGACACGGACCGAGGCCACGTTGAGAGCGAGTCCTCCACTTGGAGGGGCACCAGAACAGAATGGGACAGAACCGCGTCCGTTGGAAACCACCATTCAAATCGCTCTTCCGCGGAACACCTGACCACAAGCGGAACACAGCTGAGTGGTTCTTCTCCGTATCGAGCTGACTCGAGCCGATTGTCAGGGTTACGCGTGCGGCAGGAAGAAACGGGTGAAGAAAAGCAGGAACACAATTCTCAGAGTTGGGGGAATGACGTGCCCAGAAGGTCCCGGTTCTCTGACAGTTTCTCCTCCAGTACGTCCAGTGCACTGAGGTCCCCAACCTTCCAGCCAGAAGAAGCAAAAGCACAGTCGGCAACAGCACAGCTCCAAGCTCCAACAAACCGCTCTCCTGTTTTGGAACGAACTTCGAACAACCCCGAGAAACAACTGCCCAAGTCTGCGTCCATGTCCTTCGCACCCAGTGATCTGACCAGTTTTGAAAAGCAGGCCGCGTCCAAGGCGAGCGACTCTGAGGCGACTGAAGGCTCGGAGGCCCGGGAGAAGAGTCCGGAGGTGAAGCCGTGGATCGGCAGCACGCGGCGGCGCAGGAGCTCCTACGGAGGCTCGCTGCAGTCAGAGCCGACCGAGTACAGCTGGAGGCGCACGAGGTCTCTGAGAAGCTCTTCGTCCTACGTCCTGGGAGTCAGAACCGAAGACTCCGGCTCCACATTCGGGACGTGGCCCAGGAGACCAGCGCAAAGGAGCAGCTCGTTCTCGTCAGATCTGAGACTCATGTACACTCCGGAGAGGCAGCAAGGTCGGGTGGAGCGGTCAAAGTCTGTGACTTGGTCTGATGTGAAACCTGACCGAAGAACAAGTGCTTCTGAAGTGACACCCATCATCAAAAGCAGAAGTCAGAGCAGAGAAAACTCTCGCAGGTGGTCTGTGACCGACGTAGATCCGCCCCAGACGGAGAGAGCCAAAAATCTGTGGTCAGTGACCACAGAAGTTCCGCAGACGGAGAGAGCGAGAGGTCTCATCAGATCCAGGTCGTTCACCGCAGGCTCCAAAAGCTCCAGAAGTTCAGTGAGTCCCAGGAAAGCAAGAGACAGAAATGTCCAATCCCCAAGCAAAAGTGTGGTTGTTCAAGAGACGAGCAGAACCTTGAACTGGTCGTGGAGTCCCGCTTCTCCACTGTTGAAGAAGGGGGAGAAAATGTCGAGCGAAGATGGTTCCGATACGTTCGACGAAGACCCAGACGTGTCTTTGTCAACATTGCGGAATTTACGTCGAAGAAGTTACGCAGGATCGAGGCAGACAGAAGTAGCCACGTCGACCGAGGACGGAACGTCTTGGACAGGAATAAATGTTCCCAGAAGATCAGCCAGTGCAAACAAGATTTCGTCTTTGCTGGGTCGGAGGGCCTCTCAAGACAGAAGCGAAGACCCTGACACTGGAAGCAGAAGTGTTGCAGATAGTTTGCCGGAGGAAACTCATTCATCTGCTCAACCATCTGAAGAACCCAAGAACTCTGACATTCGTGACAAGTGGAATGCTGTGCAAGATCAAAGTTCTACGAAATTGTCGTCGCTTGAGGAGAATCGCAGGAGACTGGCAGCCACCACTGTGACCGCTTGGGAGCTGGGCTCGGCGAAGTCTCCGGACGGGATCGTGAGTCCCTCGTCCCACCGGGACTTCTCGTCACCCTGGAGCAAGGAGGAGGACGAAGGGCCGCCCGCTGACGTCAACTGGGGTGGAATCGACGTTCCGCGTCGCTGCCTCGGGTACAGGACCAGGAGCAGGCACAGCGAGTCAGGTCAGTTTGCCTGTCGTATTTTAGTCGTTCTGGACGTGATGTGTTTTTTTGTTGGCCGCATTGAAAGGCAGGCATTTCAGTTCACTGCATCATTCCAAGGTTCCTATTGAGCGACAGAAGCTTATTGATCACCGTGCAGCCTTTCTGGGTTTAACTTGAAGCACCAACAGATGGAAAAAGTAAAAGCTAACTGGTGTGGAGGAGAACGTGTTGTTTGTTTAGGTTATTGTATTTCGTGTGCTTTGTGCACTGAAGCTGTTTTCCTTCTGCTCGACGAGGCAGTCGCAGACAGCCGATGTAATGGTTCTTGTGCGCTGTGTCATTATTTCTTCCAGGTGCCATCCATCATGTGTGGAGGCGCAATTAGTGAGTTTTGCATGAATTCCTCTCCTTTCTAGGACATGGAAACTGTACAAAAGTGGAGTGGGTCTGTTTGTCCACGGTAGTGTGTGTTCGTTACTAACGTTAACAGACTTGGCACACTGATCCATAGAGTGTAAAAAGCCAGAAGCCTCTGCTGTTGCATAACCATGCAGACACAATAGTCTGGGGTTATGTGTCGAACTTGGCTTCTGCAGCTGCACGCAGAGCCTGTCACGATATCAGACCCGACGTCCGCTCCAGTGTCGATCTGGATCAACGCACGGAGCCTGGCTCTATCTTCTGCACGATTTCTCAACACTGAAGAGCCAGATTTGCCAAAAGAAGGGCAAAATTAGTAAATCTAAATTGCCTTCGAGCCTCTCCGATGTAAGCCTGGCTGCTGCGTAGTGTACAAAAATCAATCCCGTCCGAGATACTAATTTGCAGCAGATGCGACGATTGCATGCTCAGTCGCAACCTGCAAAATCCATTGGCCTAGTAATTTTAGATCTACACTCTCTCTTCGTTTGCTTTAGAGCAACGGTGAAGCTCGAAAGTGAAATAGATCTGCATCATTATCATTGACATAAGAGCAGAACAAGAAAAGATGAAAGCAGGTAGAAATGGGGACGTGGTCGTTTCCCTGGGTGTGCATGCTACACAACGAGAAACTGTCGGTTCCGGTATCTTGTTTGATGAACGAGGCAATCATTTTCCATTGAACGTTCACCTCGGAAGAAAAAATGAATGAAATACCCAACGCAGTTCGGTATTATAACAAGAGATCAAAAATCACCGACCCGGGAGCTCCTTACGTCGTGCGCAAGGAGCAGGCACTGTCTCACAACATGCATTGTACCAGCAAACAGGCCACGGCTGTCTGCGTACCAGAGTGAAAACCATTGCTTTCACAGGGGTGGTGGGGGGGGGGTTGGCAAAATCAACCATTGGTTTCTTTGCTTTCCCCTGAAAGAGGTAGTTGGTTTTGGGCAAAGCAATGGTTGGTTCAGCAACATTTTGTTTGGGATGAAGCAATGGAGGGTTTCTTGATGGGGAACATTTACCACAGCAAAAAAGAAAGAAAAAGAAGCAATAGGAAGACCATTGCTTTACCCTCTCCATTCCAGCAACGCAATGGTCCACAGACACACCTACGTACACGACAACACCGTCGCGATTGCTCAAAGCCCGTGGCTCGCCAAAATTGAGAATGGCGAATTTTGATGCTTTGGCAGCTGACTATCAGCGAGATTTGAGACGAAAATTGGGTCGACGGGGCAAACGATGGTCAAGAAAATTGGGGCTCCTCCAGTTCAGAGACAATTCAAACAGGCTACTCCCTCCCCAAATTTGAATTACATCAAACAGCTAACAAACAAACAAGGATCTGTGACATTTTTTAAACTCTTGGATTTGATGTGAAAAGGCATCAGGTGACAAGAGCTTAATCCTCGAAAAAATTCACTTGTCCCAGTGTAAGGAAGTCGAGCCTTGAATTTCAACTGTTCAAGGCTCACAAAAAGTGTATGCATGGACTTGTGTGACAACGCACCTGACTTGCCCTGTCGAGACGGGAAAGATTCTCTCTTGCCAAAAGGAACAACGGTTTTCAACGGTTGGTCGACGGCGGGTCACAGTCTGTGGCACGGTCCATTCAGCTTTCTCATTCGAATTCTACAACTCTGCGATCATAAAACCAGTCAGAATGCTCGCATCATGGTAGAAATGGGTTCTCACCTTACAAAAAGGGCCCCAATTCAATCACACAAGTCCTTTCTCGATCGAAAGTCTCAAAAATTCCCTAAAGTTTCACGTCAAATGGAAACAGCACCACGCAAACAGGTTGAAGCGATCAATCCGAAACAACCCAAACAGTGGCCTGCTGCAGTGGATATCCCAGTTGGCCAAAAGGCGTTTTGTGCAAGCCAACCCACTGCAACCCTTGCAGGTTACCAGATTGTGCAAATCGAACGGCATCTGAGAAGCTCTCCCAAGAGTTCGGGCGAAGACTTGGTGTGGAAGTTTTTGACAGGACGGTTTCAGTATCAGACGATACATACTTAGTTGTCCAATTGTGTTCAACGTTGTTGTTTTTGTACTTTCAGATTTGGCCTTGGGCGTTCATCGACAGGTAAGTTGTCCTTTGGTGTTTCTTGTTGAAACGGAAGTGTGAGTGCAGGCAACAGCTTTTTCATCAATTGCTTGTGTTACACTACATGCCACCAGCACAATACAAAACTTCTTTGCGGGGGGGGGGGTCGCCTTCGATTTCTACTTCTTTCGCACGTTGCTCTTTAAATTTTGCCCTTCGTGTATTTCGCAGGTGTTCAACCCAATCGTTAAAAACGCTTGCATTTTGTTTTGTTTTTATGAGTTTTGATGTCAATATGATCGTCTGGCTGTCGAGCTCGAAAAAGAGCTGGTCTGTTGCGCAGTTGTTTTTGGGCGACAGAGATTGGTCGCGGATTTCTCTTTGTCGTCTTTGTTCAGACTGCCTTTATATTCCGGAAATAGTGTGCACACGACTTGAGGTATTTTGTTGCTTTTGTCGCCGGACGTTTTGATTGAGGAGGATGTGAGAAAGAAGTGTCGAGGTGCATTACCTGGGTTTAAAAAAGCAGGATGTTTGTTTCAAGTTTTCTCAAGACGTGGGTTTCTTTGAGACCGAGCACAGCCAAGTCAGGCACAATGCCTCTGTGAAATTTACACTGCAAAACTTTTTTTCTTGCAAAAAGTGGCCACTTTGCTTTTGAGGCTCCACTGCAGTCAAAATCCGTTTGAGATCGAGGGAGAGAAACCTACTTTGCAAGTTGTTTTGACCTGATAAGGCCACGAGAAATGCGGTGCTCCCTGGGAACAATATTCCCCGGAACGTTCTGTTGCGAATAGGATTTACATTCGTGAAACTTCACGTGGGACAAGAATTACTTTTCAGGACAAACATGAACCACACATGCGTCAGTGGTGACCTGAAGGCAGGAAGACAAACATCGAAAGAGCTCAGGAAAATCTATTTGATGCGATGAATGGGGTGCTGACTTTTTTCGGGCTGAATGATGAAAACCTCTGTCTCGTCTACTTTGTGTGGCTCAATGAAGTACTTCTTGTCATGAATATTTAAACCCCCTATCTTCTCGAGTCCAGATCCTCCCTTTCACAAAGTGCCCATGCAGTGGGTCTCCATGATGGAGTGGGATTGCGTGTTGCCTGTGATGATGGGGTCGTGTCACTTGCTTTTCGTCATTTTGTACAACACACACTTCGTGCCAAATAAGGTGAATCTAAATCCATTTCTGTGCTGCTTGTTAGGTGTCGTGAGATTCGAATGTGACACAGATCTTGCGGATCGAAGGAAAGGAAGGCTGTTTGAAATATTTAACACGATTTTCTTTGCACGATCAGCTCCTGAAAATTTCATCGTGGCACTGCCAAGAAAGACTGGACATTCAGATAGCTCAAAAAGGCGTTTTCACGAGGAAGGCTGCAAAAATTGAATGTTGGACATCTTCGTGAGGTCCTTCACATGAAAAGACCGTTTCTCTCTGAAGTGATCAGTCTCACGCAACGATTGTTGACACCGATGCGTCACAGAGTTTCCCTGTCAAATTTCCCACTTCTCTGTCACGCAGACTTCTGAACGTGGGCCCTTTGACGTTGTCGCGTGCGATCATTTGGCTCTGGACAGACAGGACCAGTCACTCGCCAATGCATTGGGTGTGTAGTTGGCAGGCAGCAGTCGTCTTTTGAACTGAAGAATATTCTGACTTTAGACCGCAAGTATGAGAATGTGTCATTGCGCTCAACAATGTTGTCCATTTACGGCATGACTCACTCAAGATCCGACGTGATTTTCTCTTTGAGCTTCTTCTGTTTAGTTTTCAAGCCCGCGGTTTTCAGCTCACTATGTGTGTGCGTGTGTGTGTGCGTGTACGTATGTGTGATGTGTAGTCTGGTCTGGCTGTCCCCCTGAAAAGTGCTCAGATTTTTTCCCCCAACAGGCTCATTTTTCAATGTGCAGGGAATGCTTCAATTTCGAACATCTTTTGAAAAGTCAGGATAGAGGCCACATGACTTGATGGACATCTTGGAGTTTTTTTTCTGAAAATGCCATTTCTGGCTGTTTTTGAAGGTGCATGGCCACCTGGAAACAGCTCAAAGGTGTTCCCAAACTTCAATGTAAGTACACTGGATATTTTTCTGAAAAGTAAGTCACAATGATTTGGCAGCTGAAAATGTTATTTCTGACCATTTTAAAGGCACGTGGTAAACTGGGAACAACTGAAAAGTTTTCCTGAACTTGATTACAGCCAAACTGGAGGTAAAAGGTTGTGAAAAGTAGGTCACAAGATTCAGCTAACTTTCCCTCAAAAATAGTTTGTGACTTGGACAAGCTGACTGTGTGTGGGACCGCGGGCTTTTCAGGCTTTTGTAGCCTTCTTGTTCAGCACCGAGACTCGAGCCCCAAGTTTGTTCAAACGAAACCATCTGAGAAATTTCGTCCAAAGATCGCTGTTATTTGTCCAGGTTGAATGGAATTTGAGAGTGAATGCCGTCAAGTCCAATGAAGAGATTGAACCTTGTTTCTGCCTTTGGATCCGACTTATTTCCACCATCAGAATACGACGTGCAATTGTGTAGAGGTGGTCTTCAAAGGGGAGGTTGTTTTGGGGCCTTTTACACAAATAGTGCTGTCAGTGAAAGAGAGGAGGATCGTGTTCGTGAACATACCGTCTCATCCCAGTTCTGGGTCGTCAGTGCACCAAGTCACAATCACCACGTTGTGGCTCACGCCATATCCACCGAGAACACAGCAGTTTTCTCAAATAAAATGGTCTCTGGTTGTTGATGAACTGTTGGGTTCACACAGCAGGATTTGCTGTGAATGCAGCTTTGGGCGATCACCAATTCGGTCAGTTGTCCTGAGGGCGCAATTCGCCAAGTGAAGTTCAACAGATTGAACAAACTTCGGAACTTGAAACAAATGTTCTGTTCAGTCAATGCTATGCATCTGTTTGGCGCGTACCAGACAGCAGCGGTTGTGAGTCGAGTCAACTGCTCTGCTAATGGAAAGAACCTCGAGGCTCAAGGAGCATTAGGGATGTTTATGAGTCCGGCAGGAGCTTTCCCTCTCTGTTTCTGGCCCTGAGGACTCCCAGTCGAAACGACTTCTTCACTATCAGCTCCATGCAAAGCTGGATCAGGTTCACGCAAATTTATGAAGCGAATTCATTGTCGATGACTACCTGTTCTGCTGTTTTCACAGCTGTGTGGTGGTATTTGCTTATCTTGTTGAATCTGGTCGAACAGAGATCTGCAGGTTGCAGGCAGCGAAAAGCAGCAGTTGCAGGAAGGCAAAAACTGATTGTGCCATAAACCAACAGAACAACGCTGACGTTCTCTTCCTTGCCACGACGGCGCCCAGCAACGGAATGATCGCACTGAACGTGCGGTGACTTCATTCGTTGGCACTGCGCCTGGGACGGAGCCTGTGCGGGCCACGTTCCGGGAGAAATGACATCTCTTGTAAAATCTGTCCCACTAATAGATAAAAGAGCACATTCTTGTGAGGCTGGAAAAGCCTCCATGAACTGGTTTGTCCAGCCAATGCTCGTTTCGTCCTGTTCCAACTCAGTTTACGGTGTTGGGGCAAGCCCAGTTCAATTGGAATTTTCCAAGGTGACCAGGATCATTGCAGTCTGTTCCACGGTTTGCCATGACTTCCGGTTTCGCTGGCACACGTTGGGTCTTTGCACACAGAACAGATTCAGGTGGAGAAGGACGACACACTGACACAATCGTTTCTCTGCTCGCAAGTGTTGGTGAAGAGCGATATCTTGATCCTGTGGGTTATTTTGTACACCTGCACGCGCACAGATCCTGCACGTACACATGCCACACATCTCTTCTCGTGTGCACGTTCTTGAGATTCATACTTGTGGCAGCCTCTAAGCAAGAGATCGTGTGTTTGGTTTGGAGGTCATTTAATCTCGTGCATGTGAAAAGGATCGTGAAGGGACAAAAAGAGCCTGAGCGTTGTGTTGCTAGTGGATACTGACGTGACGTTTCGTTCGGAGGTGGACCACTCTTCACATGACAAAACGTTGTGGAATTTTGCGTGCGTGGTTCCATAATGTGATGAAGTGTACATCTGAGACTGCCATGGATTTTGATGGATTGTATAGAAATTTGGTTTTTGCTGGCATGAGGCAGGATGAGTTTTTGCAAAAGTTATCTTGCATCTTTCATGCAAATCTTTGCTGGGTTGATTGATGATTTTGTTTGCTTTGCCTTTGTGCAATTTGTATGTGTATGACCCGGAACATCTTGCATGCTGCTCAGGACACCGACGGGATTATTCTTCAGGTGACTGACTTGTCAGAAGGGCGTGTACTGGTGCATATCTGGCGGGTTCATTCATAACTGTGGAGCTGAGATCTTACCCTTCATCTTCAAAGTTTGTGCCGGGCTGCAGAAATGGCATTGCGCTTTTATGTGGGGCTTGTGAGAAGAAATGCATTGTGACTTAAGGGCATTCTTTGGCTGGTGTATTTGTTTTGGAGAGCACGCACACACAACTTCAGCTCTTTATGGCTGCTGAATTAGTATTTTCCAAGCAGACATTTGCTGTCTGTGGATGCGCTTGGGGACTTGATCCCGTTGCTTTTGTCATGTGATTTGGGACGGATAACAGCGCAGAAAGCACCATCAAGCTCTTCGTCCAGATGTGGGTTGGAGGCAGTTATGGGAACTTGGTGTTTCGCACGCAATCACGACTGAGATTACCAACACTGACCAAATGTGAAACCGCGCACGTCAGAGACAACCACACTCGGGGAATTGCTTTTGTGGACTGCCTGACAACCGCCAAAAGGAGGACTGAGTGAAAGAAAGACAGGAACACAAGTCGCAACGAATTCGCGACCTCTGGAAAGAACACGGAAAAGTAGGAAGAGATCAGCTCACAAACATAAGTGAATGAAATATTGAAAGAACAGATCCCAGATTGTTCGCTCTGCTGTGGTTGTTTGCCAAGTCAGCATTGTTTATTGTTTGTTTCAGGAGATATTTATTGTAAATTAAATGTGAGGACGACCAATCAGAAAGTGGAAAAGTCTTCACAGTGAGTACTTGGAAGTATCAGCCAAACTGTTGAAAAATGAACGACACACGAGTTCTTGCTCGCGGATGTCCGTTCGTTGCACGACGCTCGTGTGATATGGATTGGACAACACGCTGTGAGGATCTGTGTTTGTTTTCGCAAAGGGATCCAGCAAGTTTTGCTGTGAGTGGATGGTGTTGACAAGCGGAGGATTCGGTGAGGGAAGTTTGTGCAATGACACAGTTTTCTAGGAACTAAATGACAACACGTATTTGATACTGTGCGCAATTTCGGGCCCTTTGTGAGTGACGACACTTTCTTACAAAGAAATGAATGGTGATATCACATGTTCGGGCTTTCCAAAACGAAGAAAGTCTTGTGATCAAGCAAACATTTAGGAGATTCATGTGTGTCGGACCTTTCTTTTGTTGGGGTGCATGTGTAAATGGAGAAGTGATTCAGGTTTTCAGCCTCTTGTTCTGAAAACGCAATCATCCCTGAGGTTGGTTGGCAACCGAGCGCACGATTCCGTTTCCTCATCACACCGGCCGCGCTGCGCACACGAAAACAACTCGGAACAGGGAGCGCTCGCGACAAAGGACAGAGGACAAGACTCGGAGACACTTACACATTTCGTTGTGTAGCTCTGAAAGACAAGGATCGTACTTTCAGTCTGAACTCTTCGCTGTTTCGCAACATGGATATCCTCCTTTCTCAGAGAATTGATCTGTCACCCAAGAAGAAGAAAAGGAGCAGTTATGGAGCCAAGAAGTTGCCTAAAATGTCACCGCAGGTAAATAAAATTTCCTTTTTGAAGCGACAGAAAAACCGTACCTTTGGGCATCACGAAGCCGCTGAAGTTTTCGAGGTGTGGCTTGCGGCGTGTCGGTGTCGAAGCCCGAAAATCCGTGTGGATGTGGTCACCCTTGCTTTGTGGACGTTCTCGTTACATCAGACAAATTGCTCCTGGTTCGCTTATTTATTTGTCAGTGATAATTGCGCAAAGTGATGGATAGCGTTTTTATACACATGTACTCATCAGCCTGGCAGGTTCGTTCAAATGACTTGTTTCAGCAGCGGTGAGATAGCTACACTTAGCGGTGGTGAAGGGTTGGCATTTTGAAGTGAGTTTTTGTGAGAGCTAAAAACCTTCAACCCGACAGAACAGTCGCTCGGCTCAGACTCGGTGCAACTACGGTCATGAGCATCAGCGTTGAATACGCCGGTGAAAAGAAACAAATGTACTATCAAACGACGGTATGCAAGGTGTGTTGGGTGCAAGCGTGTATATCATACCGCCTTGATTTTTGCGCCTCTGCCTCGAAACCAGTTTTCATCCTCATGCTTCCTCTGTGGTGGTCTTGTTTCTCAGGTCTGCTGGATTTAAACTTGACAGGAGTTGTGCAATGAAGCGAACAAAGAACCAAAGTGTTCCAGACTCGTGTTTGCCAGGAATGATGCTAAGAAGCGTGAAGAACCTTGCGGGAGTGCAGACAAACATACGGGTTCGACCAAACAACGTTATCACTTGACGTGTGAGCGGAGCGGGCAAAATTGTGCGCTGGTGTGATAACCCCCCTGTCTCGTGACGTAGAGTTTCCCATTCGCAGCTTCAAAGTACCCTGAGAGGTTACACCGAACACAGGGTACCCGGCACTCCTCACTGCCCTCACTTGATCGCTCATCGGATTCCAGCTGTGTTGTTCCACGAAGCTGAGATGGGATATTCTCGTCTTCGTTGAGTCAGAATTACAAGACTTGACCGGATTGAAAGTGAAGCGGATGCAAGTGGACTTGATGCTGAGACCGCGGAGCAAAAGTGGGTTATGCTGCCGGTCAAGTGGTGGTTGAAGCCCGACTTCACACAGGGCAGGTTCGGCTTCCGAGCGACCAACTTCACGGCTGGAATCTCCTTGACAGAGGACCATGGCTCTTACAACGACCGTCCCACAGACCATGTCTCTGATGATGACGCACAGGTAGGGAACGCGTTTGTGACCAGCATGGGATTTTCCCTGCATTGATTGTTGTCGCAACCTTTGGATCTTCGTGCGTCGTTGTGAAACAGAGATTCACTCGCTTTGCGAACGTGAGGCATGAAGACACGGCTTTCGGGTTTGCCTGATTTTGGTTCTGTCGAATGTTCACGGAACTTCGTCAGCACCTCTGAGCGTCTGACACGATTGGTGCATGCCACCTGCGGGCATGGATGTCGATGGCTTTTCTGTTACTGCGTTCCACCGTCAGTTCGATTGACTGAAGCTTGCATGGCAACCCATGTCCAGAACAACGTGAAAAAAGAATATTGCACTTGATGTCACTGATAGTTTTACTTTCGTGTTGGCAAAAAGCAGTTGTGTCATTCTGCAGTTTTTGTCTTTTATGATGTGGTTGATTCAGGATGTCATGCCGCTACGGCTTGTTCCTGATCCTGTATCAAGAGTTTTGTGCTGTTTGTGCTGGCTTTTCGTCCTCCAAAGAGACAAATAGATCGGTGCACCCGCATGTTTCCATGCCTCATGAACGAACACATAACTTGTTCAAAGATATCACTCTCAAAGGAAAATACTTCTGTGTTCTTTACCAACGGAGAGAAGAAGAAACACCAAGCCGCAACTGGGGTAATATCTCGCTTGTTTTGTTCAAGGTTCGGCAGTGATTTGCAACTCGGAGAATGTTGTTTGGTCGCACAGGGCTTGAAAGGCCGCTGTTGAAGCCGCTACGACAACTGTTTGCCCCACAGACGATCATTTACTAATTATTCATTGTTGTGATAATACAGTGTTGAAGCAGGAGCAAACAGTTTGCACTCATCTTTCATCACGCTTTGTGTTGTTTATGTTTTCCCCTGGCACCACTCAGATTGGATGTGAAGGTGATGTTACCTTGGAGCCGATGCCCCTCGCTGCACGGATGCGATCCACACTCTCATTTTTCACAAAATAAACTGAAGATCAAACATCCCGCGGCACATAAAGTAAAGCGAAAACAAGCATTAAGTTTGAACTTGCTTCACGCAGGGTATCCCACGTGAGCTTTTGCAAGTGCACTTTATTTCCTGTCTTTCATGCCAGGAAAATGAATGGTCCTGGACCCATTGAAGCCATAAAAGCGATTGCATGTTTCTCGAAACCGTTTTTGCACCCCATGCAGCAGGGGTTTGCCTCATCTCCAGTGTTGATCTGTATTTTAGTGAACGCAGAAAACATTTTCCTGTGATTCCTAAGTATCGTCGGAATTTGTTTCGCCGGCCAAACATCATTGTTGGGGAATTGATATGTGGTTGATCTGCACAAATCAAGCAAAGTTAGGAATGGCTCCAGTGTCGCTGTTCGTGGAAGTCTGTTCCCGGAGGATCACGAATCTGAAGTGTTTTATGCCGTCTCGTGTGCGAACACATGTCTTTGAGTCATTGTCTGGCAAAGTGACATCACAAAGTACGGAAAAAACCGTTTCATGCACAAGTGGTCCTGCAAAAAATACACATGAAAAACGCGTGGAGGACAATTAGTATTCTGTAAAGGTGCATTCAGATTTGACTCAGAATGATAAATAGGCATGAGGGAGAGTTTAGGAAGTGTCCCGTTGAACGACATGAGCTCACGGAGCGCAACCTAATCTGTGTCGAATCCTCTGAACTGTGCACACTGCCATGCTGCAAGGACCAATGCGCGGTCGTTTGAAGATTTTCAAACTTAGGTGCAGTGTGGTACGTAGGGAAGATCCAAAGGGTTGAAAAAGGTGACTGGCAAGCCCTGTCGATGAACGTTGTAGTTTTGGCCTTTCTGGTTTCCTTTTCAACAAGGGACGTTTTTGTTGCTCAATTGCTTCGAACGGTGAATTAGGTATTCGCACGTCAAGACAGAGCGTCGTGACACGCTGGAAAGAACTTGTTTGCAGTTCAAGTGGTTTTGTGGTACGAGGAAGATTTATCTTCTTTTGGTGGATTTCTTTCCAATGGAATCTGGTGATCAACACTCTCTCGTCAAGCCCGCGTATCTCGTTTTTCCCGCGGTTCGCCGATGGGCGCCACTACCACGAGCTTGGTGCAGTCACTGTCGGTTTGCGTGTGTGTTTGTGTGTGTGTGTGTGTGTGTGTCTGTGTCTGTGTGTGTGTGTGTGTTCTATGTTTGGGCACCATTGACTTACTGACTAACTTGAGGGGGGGGGGATAATCCTGCATTGCTGGATTCCAACTTTGCACTGTTTGTTGGATAATTTCGAGGGAAGCTGGGTCCCCCAGGTAACCCTGTGCAGACTTACTAAGGGGGACGGGTAACCACGCATTGGTAGATTCCAACTCAGCGTTTGCAGCAGAAAATGTTGCTCAAAACAACACGTTTGCTGCAGGTGAGAAATGCTTCCAAACAGCCTGGCTGGAGCGGACGAAGCGGAAGCTCACTGAGTTGACACAGCGTCTGCTGCTGCAGAAGTATCTGACTGTAGGGTCTGTTCCTGGTGGGTTTCTGAGCTGGAGTTCCTTCTGTGGTGAGAGGAAAAACAAATACATGTACACGATCAGCCTTTTGAATGCGTGCGACAGTGGTACGGTCAATTTCTTGTCGGATTCGTACGACTGGTCGCGCAAGACACCAGCTGACAACAAGGCTGGTCACGTTCCACCTTCAACTTGCAGCCTTCTGTGGCTTGACTGTTATTGATGGCAGATTTGCATGATCTTGGGTCATTACTCCTGGAAAATGCGTTGTGCAGGTGTAAAATAACGGTGGCTAAACTGTGCTTACAGTTTGCGCATGAAATGGCTCCAATCAATGTCGCATAAACCGCCTGTGAAGAGGTCATAACCGTTCGTGCCAAGTCCACGTGAATTGGTCTTTTCTTGGGATGACTTGGTTGCCTGTAGTGCAGGGAAACTGCGCACACAGACGAGCAGGTTTCACCTGTTACACGGGACTTGTGAGTAGCCGACGGTTTGCTTTCGAACGTCCGTGTCACAGAACACATCTGCAAAACAGAAACAAGACACCCATTCGCGAACAGACACACAATTTTGCTTGTTTTGAAACAGCAGAACTTAACTTTCCAATATGAAACAACGTGTCTTACACTGAAAAGAGACTGATTGTGTCGTGTGGACTTCACAGGTTTTGTGGCACCAACAACCTGAATAGTTGCGACTCACTCCCTCATTGATTCGACAAATACACAACAATTACATATGTTCCTTCATGAGTCGGACACTTGGATGCTTCAGTTTCGTGCTGTCTGACGAACAGCTTGTGTCTTTGAAACTTTCCATTCAGAAAACAGTTGTGTGGAATCGGCGGTCCAAGAAAGCGAAATTCTTGCAGGAATTGTGTGACGCTCGGAACTCCGGTGTCAGAATGTGTCAGCCGTTTGACACTGAAAGAAAACGATCTGTAATGTCGACACTCGTCCAAAGCAGAACCGATATCTTTCCAGTTCATGTCACGCAAGTGTCTCTTCCAGTGAAGATTTGTACATATCTTCGGGGTATTGCAATTGTAATCTCTCGCTGGCAAACCGCATCAGAAGCATCGAATTTGTTTGGCATGTGGGACGCAATTCTCCACACACAGGTGTGTGACTGTGACAAAATCGCTTTTTAATTTCAACACATAAACAATGGCCAACCTGGCCCAGAGTAACATTTCGTGTGTTGTTCGGTGGCATTTTGTCAAAGCTCCACACCATTAGGCCCCAGGTTGCCTAGTTTTTGGCTTCCAGGCATCACTTCGGCCAAGACAGCCAGTATTCTTTGCGAAAGGTGAGAGTGATTAATTGGGAGTCGTGTACAAGAGGTCGACCTCTGCACACTGTGAAAGTCTCCTTTATCACGTTGACCAACACGTTAAGTGCTGAATCTTTCAACAGCTGCTGGCGGCAGCTTCTGGATGCTGGTTCAATCCCCGCAGTCCCTGCTTCTGATTGTGTCCCACGAGCGGTTGGTTTTGCTTTGGTAGTCACCAATTGCATTGCCTTTGAGGTATGCAAGACTTGCTCATCTGTGCATCTTTGTAGAAAGTGTACCAAACCGACACTTTGCTGTGAGAAACGGCTGGCTGCACCAGGGCAGCACAACCATATTTGCACGTCGGTTGGTGACCCACTACACAGTAATGCATCTCTCTCATTTAATAGGCCTTTTTTGCGTTAACAATAGACAAGGTCATTGTTACTGTGTGGAAATCTGTGCTGAAATGCCGTCACTTTGTATCTGGATGGGACGTCCCTGAAACTGGACTTGTGGATCCTCAAGGGACCCGGGAGAATCACCATATATCATTGACAGGATTTTGCTGACCCCTGCAACCTGGTTCTGTGATGATGGCGCGCAGAGCAGTGAGACGCGTATGTATTTGATTTTGATTGTTACGGAGATCCCCAAGAAAGTCAACAGTCGAACTTCATCGCAGTCTGGATCTCGGTGGTGAAGGAATCAATACGTTCTTCCGTGTCCCGCCTGGCTCTGACGATGGGCTAACCACCGCCTGCTGATTGCTTTTCCCATTACGTTTTGTGATGTGGAATTCTTGATCAGTTTGGGGTCAGAGTGTCACACAATACCACATTGCTTCCTTTCTGCTGAAAAATCGTCCATTTGTGCACCATCGCACCAGACTCGCACATGGACAAGTCTGAAAAGATTCGCGAAACTGAGAGATGAGAGAACTGAGTGACTGAGCATCGGCAACTTTTCTACGATGAGGATGCTTCAAATGTGATGCGAAAGACCTTCTTGTGCTCTGTATGCCTTCAAATTCAATAAGGCGTGTTGGGGCGATGATCATTCATTCGGAATCTCGTTTCCTGCGATGTCTGCGCAGCAGATAAGGACGTCGAGGCACACAGCAGAGCAGTTTAGTATTGATGTGCAGCTTCGAATTGTGGAACGCTGTGTCATTGCAGTTCCTTCATGAAAGAATTTCCAGAACGTGGATTCGGTCTGATCCCAACAAAAGTTACCAGCACAACGTACAGAATCATCTACCGCAGCCGTAGTTTTCCGACTGTCCCGAGTGAGACAGAAATGAGGAAACACCGGTGGGGGGGGGGCAATTTAATGCAGCCGCTCCCGTATTTTATCTGATAATGATCAATATTATGCCACAACACAAAACGCCCGTTCATTTTGATTTCCAGAGTGAGCTTTTTTGTGGCAAAATCAACAACTTTTGTTGCATCATGTTCAGGGCAAAGCAGCAGGAAACATTGGAGTTATGGATTAAGTGAAGCCATAAATTACATGAATAATTTATTGTGATGCCAGAGGTGTGGCAGATTGATGACCACAAAGAAAGTTGATGCCAATAATTAGCTGTGAATCAGAGAACGTTGGCCTGGTCGGGAAACAGGTCTGTTGGTCAGTCTTTCCCGTGTTCCACGTGCATATTTTGAGAGACAAGCGAATTTGAGCAGCTGGATTACACGACGTAACGTGAAGTTCTGAGACGTCAGTGGAAAGACTTGAGTGCGAAGCAGTCCCACGGCGAGTCTCATGCAACCAAAATGTTGTCTTGTTTTCCAAGGCTTTCGCAGCCCCCGGGGAAGATGTGCTGTTCGGTGCAGTAACCAGAGATCTAAATATGGTGGAGACAGATCGAGGGGAAAGAAAAGAGAACTGAAATCAAGAATTTATGCTTTGTAATCGACGACTGAAGGTCAAGGAGGTCAATAGGAGCAAGTGAATTTGCATCAAACACTTTTATCATGCTGAGCAGAACAGAGAGAGATTCGAAAAGCTGTGGAAAAAACTTTCCACACCAGCCACAGGTGCTGATCCGTTTGGGAAAATATTGATGTCGAGTCGATAAGCAACATTTGTTGGCCATTTAATTCTTGGGACATTCGACATGATCAGAATGGCGCCATCATACCACGATCTGGGCTCACTGCTGCAACGAACAAATGGAGATTTACTGCTCACCTTCAGCTGCAAAATGATTGGAGAGACAGACTGGGCGCTGTGGCTCGAATGACCGGGGCCAGATGAACGGATGATGCAGCTGCTCGTGATGCTTCCTCACAAGGCGCGCCCGTCCTTTCTGGAACCGCCCATGTTTTCGGGACCACCGCGAAGCAACGCCAATTGACAAGCGTGATTCGTGCTCCACGGAGCGACGCAAAAATTTATGATCTGTGCAGAATATTTTGTCAATCCACTTTGTGCGAAACAACGGCTGGTTGAATATGTCAAAACATTGTACATTATGCACATTGTGCAGAGAATGGCAACGCACGTTGATTGCAAGAGTGATTAATGGCACCTGCTGCATGGTATTGAGCGAAAGCTGTCGGAAACGCCAAGAAACCACACGCATCTGCAACCTGTGTTTTGTTATTTTTGACCGCAATCGAACAGATCTTTTTGCGCGAAAAAGAGGCTTTTTGCGCACAGACGGACTTTGCTGTGCTGTTTTGATTTCTCTGGTCGAGAAAGATCCCCCCCCCCCCCTGAGCACAAAACGTAGAAAACGAAGATTTTCAGAATCTGTTCTTGAGCCATTCTATCTCAACATTGAGGCTTCAGATCGACACGACAAGTCTTGTCATATCAGACGACATGTGAAATGCATCACCAGGCAAACGCCTTTGGTGTATAGTGTTGTCGTATTTATGGCCTGAATGCACCGTGTAGTGTTTGTCCAGAGATTCTCTGGACAGCGGTTTTCTTCAGAGAAGATGAACGTCCCAGCCATGCAAGAAGATAATTGTCGTTTGAAGATCTTCACGGTCTGAAGCCTTCGTACATGTTCGTACGAGTATGGTCTTGTACTTGTCCTTCGAAGAGACGTTGTGAACGTTGAAGACTTTGCGCCGAATCTCTGTGAAGGATGAGTCGGGAAGTGCGAGGTCAGCTCCCGAGATCGAATTAAATACCGTGCGCCACATCTGAAGCATGAAAATGTCTGTCTCCTCTCTATAAACATTACTCATCAAGCTAATGTAAACCTGGCTGTGCCAAGATAAACTGCTGTGAGCATCATACCAAATGGATTTCATGACACACGCCGACAAAATTTTGGGTCTTTGCTTTTATTAATTGCAGAACTGAACAGTGGTCCTTTTTACGCATTTGGTCCTTCACGTCGTTGTGATCAGGGAAGGATCAGCACAAGTTGCCATTGCAACACAAAATTGGACTGGTGCGTGTCACAAGAGAGTTCCAACAAGGTTGTTGTAATGCCCCGAGTTGTTGGTATTATGTTTCTCAGAGAACATTGTTGTGGGTATGGTTTGCGCTTCTTCACGAGGGTTAATTTAGCAGTTCACTCAGGAAGAAAGAGCCTTCTGTGCGAGGTAGATGAACCTTAGTCTTAGTGAAATGATGGTGCTCACGAAGGTGAAACGGGGCCAGTTTGCTTCATCTTGACGACCATGTTGATTCAGATCGAAACATTCTATAGCTAGCGCAGTGCCGTGTTATTCTTCTTTGCATTCGTTGTTTGATTTACTGAAGAAAACTGGCTTTAAAACGCGCTTCTTTGAAGATTTCAAAGTGCGCTGTAGCATGTGTTGAAAGTCTACGGCGCAAAAGATGAAGTTTGCCATGGAAAGACTCGTTGAACATTAATGAACTGTTCGTTTTGCTGTCTTTCAGGGTATGGGGGGTGAGGACGGACGCGTTTCGGAGGCGCAGCTGGTGGAGTGGGTGGAGGAGGGTCAGGACAAGCTCAACAAGCACGACCTGAAAGGCGCCGAGATTGTCTTCTGGAAGGTCCTCAGCAACACACCGTCGAGCAGGCCGGCGCCGCCCGCCTCTGACTCCGTCCCGCCCCACCAGCGGCTGCCTCGGATCCTGCAGAACGAGGACGAGCTCGCCCTCAACCGACCCGCCGTCACCGCTCTGCTGGGCCTCGCAGAGGTGTTCACCAAGAAAGGCCGGGGAGCCAGGCACAACGAGCTGGAATGGCACCGGATGTACATCCAGGCCATCTCCTCGGGACAGCAGGCCATGAACTGCTGCGATTACGTCATCGGTCTCTCTCCTCAACACAAACTCTCAACGTGGTTCTCCGAGCAGAAACAAAAAAGCCGAAAAGATTTGAAACTTCTCGAAGATGTAGTTGTGAGATCAGTAGAAGACAGACTGATCAAGAAGCCGTCCTACTTGGCTGGGAAAATGATGCCAAAAACTGAAGAGCAGTTGGCGAATCCTTGCAACATTGACTGGTTGTCTGGCTTTCGTGGGTACTGCAAGGAGAAGCAACAGACTGAGACAGACTGGAGCAAGTATGATTTCTCAGAAGAAGAGACAAAGAAAGAGGAAATAAAGCCTCAGCCTGTGGTGAAGGAGGAACCCAAGAAGAAAAAGTTGGACTACAAAAAGGTTCAGGCTGTCATCCAGAAGCTGGTGCAGGACATTGCTTCAGAGATGAAAACTCTGAAAATCCACCCGGGACTCACACCAGAGGAAAAACTGAATCTGGTGTCTCCAATGGGGGAAAACTACGATATTGTGAGAGCATTCCACAAAATGATGACCATCGAGGAACGCTCTGATGAGAAGTCCGAGGACGAAAACGGAAACAGTGAGGAAGGAGGGGCCAAGGTGAATGGACACGGCGGAGGTTTTGTGGAAGATTCCCAGTCCGAAGACGGAATCAACCTGGGGGAGAGTGCGAGCGAAAAGGGTGTGTCTGCTTCCAGGACTTTGAAACACACTCTTCGTGGTCGAGAAAATCTCAAACTGCCTCTCTCTCAGGTGTCAGCGACCAAACAAGAATCTCTGTCAGAATCAAAGAAAACCAGACACACTCCAACGCAAAGAGACTTTGACCGCGAGCGACCCGCGGGAAGTTTTGGCTTCACCACCCTGAAACACGGTGTGCTGACTATCTGGAGAAGTTACGACAATGCGGACCAGGTGGAAACAAACAACAATCCGAGACTTCCAGTGTATTTCATGGAGTCATTTGAAGAGCTGTCCCCACTGACAGAGTTTGGCCGGAACGGTGAGACCCTAACAGAAGACCCGATGGATTACAGAAGGCCAAACTCGGAGGGAAACATGAGCGTGGCGTTGGGTCACATCGTGGCGAGGCTGGCGGATCGCATGAGGAACATGGACAAGATGAAGGAAGCGACAGACTTGTACAAGTTCTCCCTGGGCATCTTCCAGGAGTACTGCAGCTGCGCTGCGGCCGTCAAGGACCAAATGGCGCAGATCATGCGCAATCTGGGAATCATCAAGTGCTCGAGGGGAGACTTCATGAGCGGGAGTCAGCTTCTCGAGAACTGCATCCGCATGTACGAGTCGAACCACTCGGAAGGCGCCAACCTGTGGGTTGCCAGAACGTGGTATGACCTTGGCAACGCGTTCCTGTCGCAGCAGTGGGACGATCACGTGATGCGCAGCGTCAAGGTGGCGCTGGAGACGGAGGTGAAGCGCGAACTGAGCAACCCGGAGGACCTGGCTGAGGACAGCGACGACGACGACTCGAGCGCTGGGGAGTCCTACTGGGTCTCCAACCAGGAGGCCATCGAGTGCTACAAGAACGCTCTGGCCATCGTGCAGAGGGGCCGCTTGGAGTCGACGCAAAAAGTGGTTCTGTACGTGGAGCTGCTCAACAGGATCGGGGACTGCAGCATCGCCAGCGGCAACTACGAGCATGCGATCCTCTGCTACGAGGAGGCCATCTACATGTTCAAGACGGTGGTGGGATCTGCGATGATCGAGCTCAACGCACACGCTCTCACCATGCTCGGCACTGCCAACTACCTGCTGAGCAACTTCTCCAAGGCAGTTTCCATGTACGAATGTGCTCAACTGTTACACCAACATATCTACGGGTCCCTCGAGGACGGCACGTTTGAAGTCGCGTTCACCTTGACCATGCTGGCCATATCCCTTCACAGCTTGAAGCACTTCCACAAATCCATATCGTGGTGCCTCAAAGCATTTGAACTTTACACGACGATCTACAAGGACAATTTCCACGACGCGCACGCTCTTCACAAGTGGTTCGTCATCGAGACCCTGTACCTGCTCGGGTTCTCGTACAGCACTCTGAGCTTCTTCGAGAAGTCGCTGCACTACCTGGGCATCTCGAGGGACATTCTCACAGCTTCAAAGGACGGAGACACGAAGCAATGTGTCAAGATTCTCAAGTGCATGGCAGACGTGTACCAGTCGATGGGCGACGAGGAGAACGCGCTGCGACTGTACGACGAGGCGCTCGAGTGGAGCGGCTCGCTCGGCTACGAGAAGAGCGCCACGGCGCTGCAGAACCAACTGCTCAACAGGATGGCCGGCGTCCACGTCAACTCCAAGGACTACGGCGCGGCCGCCAAGTACCTGGAACAGGCGCTCGACTGCCAGAGAAACGTGGAGAACACCATCAAGGACGACCTGATCGGCATACAGAAGCAACTCGCCGTCACCTACACCTTGGCTGGGGATCTGGACAAGGCCATAGAGTGCTACACCGAAGTGAGCGAAGCCTACGAAGACATCCCCAACGCGAACCCGAGTGATGTGGCCAACAACCTGGGCACCCTGGCCACGCTGCACTACGTCAAGTCGTGTCTGCAGGAGGACAACGAGGAGATGCTGGAGTTGCTGACCACGTCCGAGGCGTACTACCAGGAGGCTGTCGAGCTCGACCCCAAGTCGACCATCGCTGTGGAGTACGCCAACTTCTTGTACCATCAGGATCACTTTTCTGAGGCGCTGCTGACGCTGCTGCCCGTCATTCATTTCAGCGACGCGAAGGCGCACAAAACTGTGATAGAATACAACGGAGTGGAGCAGGCCATCCTCCCAGACCAGATCCAACCGGATGTGGACGAGATGGAGCAAGTTGTTTTCCGCACTGACATCCTGGCGCACTTCCTCGCTGTTCTGTGTTACAGGAACATCGGGCTGCTCGCCGACGCCGAGGAGAACCTCATCGCTCTGATCAGGCTGGTTCTGCAGACTGGCGGTTCCCTCAATCACTCGCTGCTCGGTCACGCCATGATGGAGATGGGACTGTACGAAGAAGCCGCCCTCAGCTTCTCCGACTCAGCCAATCTGCAGCACGACAAAGACTTGACCCTCACCAACCACTGGCTGGCGTTGTGCACGTGGGCGTACACGACCCTGGAGAAAGCTGTGTACAACGCGTTTGTGGCACAAGCTGAGGAGGCGGTGCGGAAGGAGGACGAGGCAGAATGGGCGAAGAGAAACTTGCGCTCTTCAGGCATCAGAGATTCCGGGTACTATGACCACGGCACAGATGACAAGGAGGAAGAAGTGTGGACGAGAAAGCTGAGCAAGAGCGAGCCGATCGTGGAGGAAGAAGTGTGGCGGACTTCGGAGAACACAGTGGAGACACCGCCGCACATTCTGGAACTGCTCAAGAGGCAGCGAGAAGGCGATGGCGGCACGACGGTGAGGAGTGCGTCTGACGTCGGGTACAACAGCACTGAGCACATCCACGACAAAGAGGATGTTGCAGAGGATGTCAGAGACAAAACGTGGAACGATGAAGAAACAGTGGAAACTCCGGCGGCCTTGTTGGAGTTACTGAGGAAACAGCAGGAAGAAACAGACAAAGTTCTCGAGAGGCTGTCGTTATCGCACCAAAACCTCGCCATGATCGGCCAAGATGACAACGTGGACAACATGGAGGAAGGTCTGGGCAAGAAGTGGGACAAACACCAGGAAGACATGGAAGACAAGTCCGAACAGATTCTGCAGGCCATCACGCAGAGACAGTCACAGCTCGAGGGGATGCTGTCCACCATCAAGAGGAGCATGGAGAACGTGGGTGACAGCGACTCGTCGCTCAACGAATACGAACCGCGCGGCAGATACGCGGCGACGTCTTCCACTGAGGACATGAGGAAGGGTCGGCTCGGCGGCGGGCTCGGCTTCTCCAAGTACTCGGAACACGTCGTGTCCAATGAAGACTTGAGACATCGAGGTCTGTCCGAATTCCGAATGACCAAGTCGTCCGAGGACCTGACGCGACCTCTGAGCATCACTCAATCTTCCGAGAACATCCTCACAAACGCCCTCAACTCGTACAGCCCGTCTCGGAAGCGCAGTACTGAGAGCGAGGACAGAAGAGGGTCGGGTTACACCCCGGCGACGCGGAGCCCCCACTACACACGGAGCGTCAGCTACTCGCACGACGCGCCGATGGACCTGAGTCCCGACGAGGACGACACGGCGTCCAGACTGCAGCGCTACAAGAAGTGGGCGGTCAGGCGCAACATCCCCGTGTCTTCCTCCTTCGACAAAACCGCCAAGTCCTGGACATACAGAGAACACGAGAACACGAACGCCAGCAACAACAACATTGACAATTTGGATACTTCAGAAAATTCCAATATAACCACGTACACGTCCTTCAGAAGCACGCGGCTGGCTTCTGACAACAACAACGGGGACGACGACGCCGACAACTCGAGGTCGTCGACGCGCTGGGGGAGTGTGCAGAACCGCGACGCCGCCTCCCGCCGCACGGAGCCCCGGGAGCCCGTCGTGGAGGAGAGGATCGTCCCCGTCCCCCGCGAGTCGCTGCACCAGACGTCACAGAGGCAGCCCGTCGTCGAGGAGCCCGTCGTTCCCGTCATTGAGGACCGCGCCAGCCGCATGAAACGCTACGCGGCGACATCCAGCTCCACCAGCCGACCCAGAAACCCGTATCAGGGCTTCTCTGGCTCCTTGTCCTCAACCGAGCAAGGAGTTGCTTCCGAAAACAGCAACAACACCTTTTCGTCCCGATTTGATTCGAATCCCAATTCACGTTCCTCGTCTTCCAGCGGCAGCCAACGCGCGGCCGACTCGCGGAAACAAGACACGTTTGAGGTGTGGGAGTCTGAGGAGGTGGTCGAGACTCCGCCGGAGCTTCTCAAAGTCCTCATGGCCAAACAGCAGCTGCACTGAAGTGATTGTTGGGGATCGGCCAAACCAAGCTTCCACATCACATCACTTCCAAAGTTGTACTTTTGTGAGAAGCATCTGTTCGTAACCCCAGCAGTTCAGATCGGACCACTTCCCGTGACTTTTACATTCGTGATCATCCAATCCCCTGAGACTCACACAAGGAGCGACACACACAAGACCACGTGGCTGTTCATGAACCTGGGGTGTTGTGATGGTCTGCTAACGTTTTCGTTTGTAGAGTTTTTACACTTTTGAGACGTGTAAGCTTCTGAAAAATGAATGAATTTTGTGTTTCGTACAGCTTGACTGCTATGGTTGTGGAAGGGGAGCTGTTGTTCATTCAAGTCTTTGTATCAAGTGAAAAGGCGACAGAGAAAGCAGTCATGGTACTGTTGTAACCAGTGGATCTGTGTATTCTCTTTTCATGGACAGGCTGTGAAAGTGTTTGCTTGCTTCAGTTGGCTCTGCAGTTGGCTCTGCTGCCACAAAAGTGGCGAGTTTTGTCGACGTGGATAAGGTATGTGCAGTCTTCAGACAAGACAGACCTGTCGCATGTTTGGCTGGTCTGACGTGGAACACGAAGTCTGCGTCATGGCAGTTGGATGGACTTGGAGATGGGATCAACTGTTCTCTGGGAGAACGTTGTGTGGACACCCGTGATGTTGTGTGTCATTGTATCCTTGAGCAAATGCAAATGGCTAGTTTTCCAGTGATTTGTACTTCTTATGTTCGAAACTGCTATGCTGTCATTCGGTATTTCATGTGAAGAAGATTTGTTGTTTGCAACAACTCGTCTCCTTTGTTGTTGTAGTGAGGCACCTGACTGCAGAGTGTACAGCCGTTGTTGCGATTCATTTTTGTTGTGATGTGCGAGGGGCGCCTCAGTTTTCGATCCGTGTCCGCCACATGCTTACTGTTTGGAAACTTTGGATTGTCACAGTGAAACATTGTTGAAAACAGAGAAATGACATCCTAAGCCATGGTGAGGATCGGGAACTTTGTCACCCCGAACAGATCAACAGTGAAGCTTGTGATACTGAAACAGACAAAATGGTGCTCTTTTCAAAATAATTCTCCGTTCAAACCCTGGTAATTTTGTGCACTTTTACCTGATGCTTGAATGTTGAGGCTTCTTGTCGGCGACAAGAAGCACTTGTCACTTGATTTTGCAGACGCAACGTTGCTGTGGGTAAATGAATTCATGAGTTGATTGTCGCCTGTGCTTTCTGGTTGTGCTGCTCTGTTACAAGTATAATTATCGTCCGCCTGACCCGGAAAGTTTTCCAAATCTAACAAGTTTGATTTGCCGTTGTGCAAACTTGTCAAGGGACTTTTTGGGCGTCGCGTGCTGCACAAGAAGTTGCAGTACATGCGACTACTGCGAGCGAGCGCTGCGTCAGACGTTGACTTCAGGTCAATGTGCGGCCCCTGACTGCGGCCCAAAGCATTTCGAAGAATTCCAGTCGAAAGAGAGTTTTCTTTGAGTGAGTTGAAAGGTTGTGCACGCAACTGAGTTTTGTTTCGAGAAGAAATGGGAATTTGGTGGATGTTTGTAAATTTGAGCGCATTCTATTTATTCTGCAGTCTCTGTATTCTTCGTGTCTTATGGTCGAGAATTGAATGCAAATCTTTTTTACGAGAAAAGGGCCGGGAAGGAACCAAGGAAGACTGGGGGTTGGGGCCCAGGTCCCAGTGATCCCGTGGAAAAATCAATGTGCGGAGCTCGCAACGTTTTGCACTGCAGGAACAAATTTGTCATTTTTACAGACCAAATTTTCAGACTGAACGTTGAGGTTCACCCCAAGCCAACCAGGGCCCCCCTCCCCGGTTTGATCCTGGACCCGCACCAGTGAAGCTTGTATGCAAGTTATGTTTGACTCTATTCTTCTGAATAAAATGGCTTTTTACTCAAAGAAAATCCTCCTGTAGAATGGTGTTTGAACATTCAAAACATGGTTCAACTCTTGAAAACGAAATCTGCGAATCGAGCGATGAAACTTCGCTTCGCGACAAGTGGAGACGACAGATGGCGCCGCCTGCCAGACCCCGTTTCACAACGTTTCCACCAGAGCAGCTTCCATCTTCGCCAGCTCGTTGCCTCTCCGAACGTTTTGCGTCTGGTTTTTGAGCAAAAAAGAATTTGAACCAGATCAGCTCCCAGAAAGTGGTTTTTGCTGAGCGTTTACCAAATTTATTACCATTTACGTGTTTTCACGTTTACCTGTGTGACATGTGAAAAGACGCCTGGAATCAGGTGATCGACAGAACCAGGCTGTCAACTGATGCAAACCAGAGTGAAGCAGCATCGCAAATACCAAGGAAACACCGAAATAACCATTGGAAAATTCACGCTAAATATGAAGAAAAGAGACCAAACAAAACTCTCTCCAACTTCCAAACAGGTTGAAATTACTGTAGATCGAGATGTGTCCCCGGAAGAAGTTGTTGCGAGCAAGCAAAGCGGCGAAGGGAAAACGATCCAGCTCGAGAAATGTCTGAGAATGGCCGCACCTATGTCAACAACATTGAGCAAACAATGTCAAAGTTTCTCTCAGACAAAGATGTCTAGATCTTGATATCCACATGTTTTGACAGGTCATCATGAAAAAGCCTGCTGCCAAAAAGAGTCAGGAAAATACTGTAGCGGTGTCCGGCGCCAGCAGACAAGGTGCTGTCGTACCCCAAGGTCCGTTGGTCAATTGGTGCTGGTTTTGTGTGTGGATTCTAAATCCAGGTCTGTGGACGTCTGGGACCGACCACACGTTATTGACCTAGATATCCAAAAACAACTTATCCAAGCTTTGCAACAATCCACTTTCAGGATACAAGCAAAAAGTGGTTCAACCTGCGAAAAACTATGATGTTGTATCGTTTGCCCGTGCAATGAACGATGATTTAGGCACCAGAGTTCAAAAATTGTTCGAGACCGAAAAAGAAGCAGCACTGGAAGCCCAACAAACCGGTGAGTGCACCATCGAACGAAATAGGAACCTCGTTCGAAACCACATTGTCACACGAAAATGATGTGTCCTGAAATAGAGGCATCAACAACAGCTTGTTTTTTTGTCTGCAGGATTATACATTGGTTGGAGATGCCCAGAATTCAAGCATGATTGTCAGAGAGTGGGCAGCAGTTCGAAATGCTTCTGCGGTCACCTGCTGACAGATCATGCCAAATTCAATGGTACTGTTGTGTTTCTTTCCGACATTGCCGCACCATAAACAACGTCCGTTGTTTTCTCGGCAGTTTAACCATGCAATACAAATGGAATACGTTTTTTACAGGCAAGCGAGCTTTACTTCCCTGCAAGAATGCGTGCAGCTGCAAAGGTTTCGCTTGGATTCCATCGAAACCAGAAGAGGTTGGGGAATTTTGGTTTCAGAGACGACGGGATTTTGATCCCAATACATGGAGAGCAAAATGTCGCTGCAAACACTCACACGAAGAACACGATCCTGGCGGAATGCACAGGTGCAAAGCCAAGGGTAAGGGTCATCACCACGAGTACTCGAATGTTGTTCCGTGTTCTCTGGCACAACGTAAACGAAGGCAGGCCAATCTCTTCCCAGGTTGTGGTTGTGGCACTTTTGACTCGAATTTCTTGTGTGCTGCGTGTGATCGACATTGGGAGGAACACGAAACCATCTTCGAAACAACAGCAGAGCGCATAGCAAACAGATTGCCAACCGGTAAAAATCAGTTTTTCGTTTCATATTGTTTTCAATGTCCTTTTCTTTTTTAACGGCCAGTTTGGCAGACAGTGCAAACACTGCACGAAATTTCAGGCACAGATTATTTGCCATTCGCGGAGATACCGTCTTTGCGAAACATGGTTCTGACTGGAGAGGACGACGGTGATATGGCGTACATGGCACAGATAGAAAGTCCGTTCGTGAAGAACGCTTTACCTCCCGCGAAGGACGCGGCAGACAACAACACTCCGTTCCCCGCAGGACGCGGAGGCCAGTCGGGACCATCAACCAGCGGATTCAGACCCGTCTATGACTGACACTGTGAGAGATATCACACAAATGTTTCAACTTTGCTATTCCCCGTTTATTTAAAAATATATAAATCTCTTGTAATGTGAGAGTGTGAGGTAAATAGGCGCGGACATTTTATACAAACAAAACTTGAGGTAAACGCACAGTGATGTGGCCTTTTTGCAAGAAGTCTCCTCTGACGACGAATTCTGGTGAGAAGCTGTCAATATGTGTAAACAAATGCAAAATGTTGAGCAAAACGTCAGACGTTCTGGCAGTGTTAATCGTCACAAAGTTCTGAAGCAGTTTGAGCAAATCTCTGTGGAACACGTAAAAAGCCGCACGTTGAAACAATTTGGCTTGCGTTCAGCCGACAACAGCGATGATGGCAGCCGCACCGAGCAAGATAACGACGTTGAAGAGCTGCTCAATCACGTACTGACCGACCGGGCGCTCTCCAAACGCGTAGTGAGAGACCTGAGAGCCAACCAGAATCCCTACCACGTAACCAGTGAACTTGACGCAATCTTCAACGCTGCTCGCTCCAATCACATTCCTGCAACAAGGATACAACTGTTGTGTTCCACCGGTTGTTGAAATGTTTCTCACGCGTATGATCACGATATTGACAAGTTCTCATCGGCTACCAGATGCACTGTTCATACAGCACAACTGAAACGTCCGTGGTTTTACCTGAGCAAGATGTACTGCAGCGAAAATGTCAGGGCGTATCCAATATTCGTGGCGAGAAACACGGCGGGCATCGCGTCGCGCTTCGGTCCACCCTTCTCCCCGAAAGCGTAGCGCAGCCACGGCCTCCCCAGAAAGAACGAGCTGAACCTGTAACACAGCACCGAATCTAGTGTTTCTACTTGTACGCCCGGATCCCAAGAAATCACAATTCTCGACATCCGAGGGAACAAACGGGACAGTATTTCAGCCAAGAGGATCCGAGAAAGTTAGACTTCGTTTCTCGGGTCGAGAATCACGGATTCCGAGATTTGTGGGACGAAAACAATGGCACCAAAGTTGCAATTTAGTGGATTCTGATACTTTCGTTGGTTTCGTGTCAAGCTTCCGTTGTTTAATGTTCACATCGCCTCTCACCAGAACGTTCCGAGAATGGTCGGAAGGACCATGGAGCACGCCACCGCAGCCAACATCGACATAGTGGTGCTGCAACAGGAAGGTCAACACGAGCTGTTCGTTGCGGAAGTGCCTTGTCGAACTTTGACACCAGCCACGAGCCAAAAACCCTTCGCGCTGTCGTAGTTATTTGTGATTGAACATGTGATTCTCATTTGCATTTGAATTGAAAAGCTGAACTGGACCCGACACATGAAAACCTTTGGAGTAGAAAGTTCATCCACTGGATCAGCATCGAACGATTCGTGTGTGTAGTTGTGAACAAATACCCGAGACAGACTTACTAATTCAAGCTGCAACGTCAGATCTGCACGTCAAACAATCAATGCTTCCAAAGCTGAAATTCACGTTTTTCCAAGATGAGCAAAAGTCGCGCGGACAGTGAGGCTGACAGGTGACCGCGCTCAGCGAACCGAGACGAGTCTCTTGAACTGGTTTGGAATCTTGGGCAAGTTGTGAAATCCCCAGTGAAAACAACTTCGACTTTTATTAGTTTTTATTTAGTTTTATTAGAATTTTGAATTTTGTTCCGATCTTTACATGTCGTATCAATCTGCCCGTCATGCAAACGTGGGCCACCCTTTGAAGTTTACTGAGCGGTCTGCCTGTCGACATTTGTTGCGGAGACAAACAACATGGCCGAAAAACCGACACCAGTGCAGGATGAAGTCAATATTTTGCAGTTTATTCACGACTGGCATGCTGCACTCAACCCTGCGGAATTTCAGAAGACTGAAAACACGACGTTCCAAGAGTATCTAAAGGGTCAAATGGAAATCGACGATGCCATGGTGTCTGAATTGGACACTGTTTGCGGGCATGTAGATCTACAGACTCCCTGTTATCACTCGTCACTTTTGTTTTGATTTGTTGCTGTCACTACAAATCCAGCAAAACTGCGACTTTTTCAGTGCTATGGTGTCGTTTGAAATGTTCGTCACAAGAGATGTCCTCTATGTTCGGTTTATTTCTGAACTGTCCAGTTTCGTATGTTTCCAGGCTCGGTACATTGAAGTGTGAAGGTGAAGTCGACGATAGAAATGTTGAAGTTCGGCATCAAAGCTTGAAAAGTATTCCCAAGAGCGTACCATTGCTGACAACTGAGTATGTAGACGCAGTTTTGGTGTTCTTTGACGTTCTAAAACCAGCACATGTGAAAATACAGGAAGTCCCTGAACACTTCTCTGGTTTGTGTGCATTGCAGGTTCCAGCGACTGGAGATGAAGAAAAGAGATGAGAATAAGCACCGTAGAACTCAAGTACACAAGTACAGAAGTCGTGCTCCAAAGTTTCGTGAAGCACCAATTCTACATATGCTGAAACAAACTGACGAATCTTGTACAAACAACATCGCTTCACCAGACACCATCATCAATATTCGAGTGCACGCACCGTATCTCCCCAAAACTTCAGTAAGATTTTCATTTTCTGGAGTACGGAACATATTTGGAAATTTCGTTGTGCTCAGGCATTGACAAATGAACTGGCTGTTGTGATTGACACAAATTCACTTGCAGATGAAGTTGTCACAAGAGTTCCAAGTGTTGGGATCGCAGAGATTGATCGAACTCAAAGACAAGATCAGTTGTGTGGCGGACAGTGTCATCATTGGCGAGTTCAGTGAAAATCCTTGTCTGCCGAAGGTTGATACTTCTGGGGTACGCACAAGCTTACATGTTCGATGAGTTAGCACATGCACGAGGTGTTTGCGTTTCTTCCACATGAAATCACGGTTGGGGTGTGTGACACAAACAATGTTATGATCAGCCGCGGTTGCGAGCCGATACTGGTTTGATCCTGTATCTGTCTCCGGGTGTCTGTTCTGGGTAATGCGGACAAAAAATTATCCAAGTTCCCCCCCCCCCCTCCCTGCCCACAAAATATGTTCAACTCGGACATTGTCTGACTTGGACATTGTCTGAGTTACACACACACACATATACACACACACACACACACACACACACACACACACACACACATTTTCATCTCAGACATTGTCCGACTCAGACATTGTCTGCTCAGACATTGTCCGAATTACCCCCCTGCCCACAAATAATTTTTCAGCTTGGACATTGTCCGACTTAGACATTGTCTGGCTTGGACATTGTCAGATTGGGACAAGTGCTGTTCTGCCGATGTAGTCTACGCTGCCCGTGGCTGATTCTCTGCTTGAAAGTCTAGTTCTCTTTCAATTTGGATTTGACACTTCAAGAGGAAAGCGCGATCAAAAAACCTGAATTACTGCCTGCCGAAATGTTCTTCGTCTCTCAGAAATAGCGCGTTAGCGGTCCCTGGTGGAGAGACATGTGTGTTCGTCGTTGGTACGATATTCTCTCATTTTGCAGGATTTATACAAGGGCAGCTTCTTCTTCATAGAAAAAACCTTTTACAATGACACCAGAGACAGCAATTGCCGAGATTACAGCGCGTGAGTTTGTTTCGTGGTCTACTCCCCCAGTTGGTGAAAAAAGGTCAAGATGAAAACTGAAAAGTTTTTTGGGTTTTTTTCTTTTCTTGTGTTGAAGCTTCCCTCACCCTGTTCACCAAGAATGTTTAGATTGCCTTTGGTACGAAATTTCGTGTGTCCACACTGGGGGTGTTAATCTTTCAACAGAGACTTTGTTATGCACGTCCCAAAGAAGGCCTGTATTTTTGTTTGAACTTATGGTATTTCTCTGCTGTTGATTTGTTCCTTCCACGTGAGGCGCAACGCAGCTTCAGGCAGACATCGTCTTGTAAAATGTCAGCAGCGGGACTTCCACTCAAGCGAAAGGATACTTGTTTTTCAGAAATATTATCCGCTGGGCTCAAGAGAAGAAAAGGGGATTGGGGCCGTTTACTACAGCCAAAATGGAAGACACGTGCTTCTACCACTTGACAGTGAAGCTTGGTCATCCTTATCTCTACATGCATCAAGGCGACTGTGAACATGTGATCACTTTCACTGACATCAGGTGTGTGACGTGCTACGTGATGAGTTGTCTCATCTTACGCATCCCTGCCAACTTGAACAGGACTCTTGAGTTTGTGTGGTGGAAAGAAGTGAATTGTCATTGACAGGTTGCTTCATCGGGAGGACTGCTGGGACGTCGCGTACTACCCCATGTTGGTTGCGAAGCACCTGGTGAAAAGAATCTTTTGCAAAGCGTGTCAAGGAAATGTTGCTGTGTAAGTCACTGATGATCATTGACAAAACATTTCGAACGTCAGGATGAAAGTGCGCAGCAAACGTTCATCACAAGCACGCACAAACTAGAAACCACGAGGTAGACTTTTAAATATGCAATGGCGATGCCACACCTGGAGTAACCCGCCGGATTTCCCTTGTTCTGTTTTAACTCGTCTCACCAGGCCCTTTTGTGTCGTCACATTGTAGTAAATTTTCCGAGCTCAATGTTTCTGGTCTCGCACTTTCAGGTGGATGGTGCGAAACAGTATCCACGCCCCAGAGGATCCGTGCTTCTTCTGTGATACCTGTTTCAAGTGCTTCCACTACACGGTTGATGGAAGGAAGATCGGAAACTTCGAAGCGTTTCCCTACTCGAGTGGCAAAATGCTGAGTATGTAGTTGTCATTCCTGTCGACATGCGCGCGTGAGTGGAGCACATTTGAACCAAGTCGTAGCATGTTGCCCACTTGTGGGAAAGGCCTCGGAAATCACTTCGTCGGAGCGTGTGTTGTTCTGGTGCTTTGCCGGCTGTGCCCCAGCCCCAGCACACCTCAGTAACATCCACCAAGCATACCTCAGGAACCCTCGCCCTGAAAAGGACGGGGCCGGCCATAATCATGATTACGACTCCCTCCCCTCCCCTGGAAACAGCTGAGCAGAATCGGCCAAAAAAGTCACATCTCAATTTGAAGCACTGGAGACTCAACAAAATCTGGCTTTTTAGGTGATTTGAGGTGGGTTGCGCGATTTGGGTTCAAGTGAGCCAAATCGGTGTGAGCCAAATCAAAGCACCTACAGGCAGTGTCTTCCAAAAGTATGTGTACTGCAGTTTGATGGTCAAGATGAGGATTGATTTAGGCTCTTTTAGTTCATTTTGGATTGGGGATAATGTGTGAGGAAGGAATTTGTCAAATTTGAATTTTTGGGTTCCTGAGGTCAAAAAGTTCAAATTTGGAAGTGCAGAAAAAATAGGGTGTGGATATAGAAATGTCTCCGTATCTCAGAAGATATAAATATTTGGTAAAAGAAGTACCATAAAATACTGCATATAAGACCCCTTCACATAAAAGACCACCCCCCTTTTTTCAGTGGCAAAATCAGTACAAAGCCACTTTTTTACATTTTCAGGAAATCTATTCACACATATAAATTTTAAGTTTTTCTGAATTAAAACCCAAGAAATTCCTCGTTTATTATTGCTCCAAAAAGTATAAACATAACTCTTTGGGCAAACTTTTCATTTATTTCCTTATTAAAATATTTTTGTTCTTATCCCAATGATATTAAAAGTCAAATCCTCACATATAAGACCACCCCCATTTTTTGTGTCAATTTTTAAGCACCAAACGGGGGTCTTATATGTGGGATTTTATAGTATGTTGATGAAATGTGGTATATTGTATGGGGGTTTGAGAGGTAGCATTTGATTTTTGAAAATTTTTATATGGTTTTTAGGTGGGGCTAAAGTTAGGGTTGAAAAGTCATTTGTAATAAAAAATTTAAAAATAGTATTGGACAATTCTTTCAGTTAATATTTGGATATTGTTATGAAACAATGTATAAAAGTTCCATTCAGTCAAATTTGTTCTATTGGGTTGTGTGCTGAATGAGTTCCCAAGTTTTGAATGTTGAGTGAAAAAAGTAAGAATAAAGATAAAAAAGCAACCCAAATCAGAGCAAGCTAAATCAGAGCAAGCCAAATCAGAGCACCCAAATTTCGTCAAATCACCGTGAGCTCCATGGAGCTATTTTTTTGTTTCTGGTCAGGTCAGTGTCCCTGGGGGGGGGGGGGGGCGGGGGGCGGGGCGGGGGGG
>JAAUXT010140100.1_pt1 | contig 45373 bp, 62 predicted proteins | sample 7278171 | NCBI WGS metagenome assembly JAAUXT01 (sample SAMN14350112, study PRJNA611818) | marine sediment metagenome | isolation source: surface marine sediment (1.8m) | place: French Polynesia: Moorea | collected 2018-08
GCTGATTCGAGATGTAGATACACACAATTCTCTTTCTTTCGATGAAAAAACCTGAAAAATATGAACAATAAACGTGAAGTGTGCACCAAGTAACGGGCCCTAATACTACTCCTGTCTTCAACTGCCTGTTGCCTTTGGTTTCAACAACAAAGCCGCAATTGTGGTTGACGACGCACGACAGATGATGACTGACGCGTACTTGCCTCTGATCGGCAAGTTTGAACCTTCGTTTTTGTCTGAGGTTCAGACTCTGGCGGACAAGCACGTTCAGTGATGAACACTTCTCAGACCTTCCCATGCAAACAGCTGTCCCAACGTTTCTTCACTGTTGTGTGAATTTGAGTCCACAATTTCCTTTCCTGCAGGGTCGACGTACCGGGGCATGTCTCAGCGAGAGCGGGCAGCGATGACGGCGCATCACCAGCGCATGCAGCACGCGTACAACACGGAGCCGGCGCAGGCGTGGGGACCGCCGCCGCCGCGACCGCCCTCCGGGCACAGGTGGGGCACCTACACGTGTTGCGCAGCTTCACATTCTTGCCTCTCTGTTGATAAGACTTTCTTCTCAGACCGCTCCTTTTGTAACTTTCCACAATCGGTGAACTGCTTTCCTCCTCCGGCATATCTCAGACTCCCAATTCCGCAAATTTGTCTTCTGTGTATGAATGCGTGTTGGTTTTCCACCAATGTCTCGCCAACATCCAGATCAACCTTGTGTGATCCACAGGATCCACAACAGGACTAGTACGAGTACCTCGCGGACTCACAAATACATAGACCTAATCACGTGTTTGTGCTTTCACGCACGCTCAGACGCAGTTCTTCGGCTCGGTACGCACGCGCCGAACGAGTCGGGCCGGCCGAGCGCGAGATTCGCTTCAACAGTCGCGCGGATTTCCACTCATACACCCCGGAGGACGCCTACATGGATCGGTAATGGTCTCAAGATGAAACCAAAACAGCGCTGGTCTGAGTGTGTAGCTCGGCAATTTTGCTCAATCCAAGTTGGCATTTCTGTATTGTTCCACAGTTATGAGGACGTGAAGACGAAGATTGACGGGTGGCGCGCGCAGCGAGACCGACGGCAGCGCCGCCTAACGGACGACGGCGGCATCAACTGGCACCCGCCGGTGTCTCCGGGACCCAGGGAGCGCTTCAGTCAGTACAGGTCGAAGGACATCACCGTCTACAAACCCAAAGAGCTCAGGTAAAACTGGCAACGATCGCCTGTGATCAACAGGAAATTTGTACTCTTGTGCTGAACTTGTCTGCCTCAATTTTTTTGGTTCACAAGCCAACCGTAACGCACCAAGGGAACACGCCTACCTCAATTGTTTGCTTTCACTGGCATGTCTGTGCAGGTACCAGGTGTCTGCGCCTTACGCTGAGGAGCATGGTCCGCGGGAGTACTCGGTGTTCACGGCGGGGGACGGGCTCCGGGGGACGGGGCTGCACCGCGGGGACAGCGCCGAGGACGTGCGGGTGCGCGTGCAGTGCCCGCCGTCCCCGCACGCCAAACTCTCCGTCAACGTCGACATGGAGCCTCTGCTCGACTGAATTCTGATGGGAGACTCAACTGCCTACCGTGAAAACGCTCAGGATAAATCGAAATTGAATTGACTTCAAATTCGGAAAGAACGACAAGTGTTAGGAGTGTGAAGCTGAAATGCAATCTGGTGCACGATCATGTCGATCTAAAAAGATTTTGTCCTGATTTTTCTGGTGGTTGGTCGTCACGTTTTCCTGGTTCCGAGGAAGGACGAACCTTTTTTGTGTTATAAACGTCAGAATTTGTTTGTGGCACAAAATGTTCCGTAAAACACTGCCCACATGCAGGATTCTTCATTGTCGTGACGACTTTCGAGTCCGTAGTTTTCGTTTCTTGTGAATTGTCAACCGACCACGCAAGACTTAGCCCAGGAGCCAGCAATATCGGAGTCCATTTGTGATATACTGTGCGCACTCAATGTACATACATACTTGTTCAGGTAAACTCGTAAATTTCTCACCAATGTGAAACTTTGCAGGGTAAAATCGTACATTTTTGTTCTCTTCTTGGGAGTAGTCGTACTCACGTGCCCAAATTTTCGAACGACGAACTTCACAGAAGGAAACAGGACCGCAACGGCGCGTACGATATTTTTTCCGCTTTACTTGTCAAGTCAGACACGATGTCACCGGCAGAGATCTAAGGATGATCTCCCTCTGAGGAGAATTGAATGTGGGGATTGGAGACAACACGAGCTTTTTTTTGTTTGTTTGGTCTTGCACATTTATTTGCGTCAAAGGCAGCAACCAATAAATCTATATTTCTAACACTGCGTGATCTGTTGGGTTTGATCATGATGAAAAAATATGCCACAAACGACAGTTTGAATGAGGTCGGATCCCACGGCGCGCTTTCCTCTTGTGTAAAAGTTCAAATGAAAATCCAAAATGAAAGTGTTGCAGACCTTTGATTCTCAAAGCGGCCACAAATATGAAAAGGCAAAGCAATCCTTGATGAATTCGTCCGTTTCTGCTTGCTCCCTGCATGCGCGTCGAAAAACACTTGTGGCTGTCTTTGGTGGGTGGGGTGCTACATCCCTGTTCACAGATTCTCCGCTGAGGCCACAATCTGCGTAACAGGGACGCAGCGCTTCACTCAGCCCAGGATCTCCAAACTTATCCGTGGCTCGTGTACGTACGATCGAGTCGCTGCACTTGTGTCATTGGTGTCCGATGTGTGACAGTCCTGGAGTCAAAGTTCGTCCAAAACGTCAAAAGTTGTTGATGTTGAATTCACACCTTTCTTGAGGATGTCACCTGTATTTTGGTATCTTCCACCCGAGCCATGGCAGCTCGATGTGACGGACGCGGAAGAGAAATGTGTCAGGGGAATGAGGGTCAGTTTCCTGTTGAGTTGCTGAACCTGCACTCCCTGACACACTCTCCTCCACAAGATGAGATGCATGAAGGTTGTCGTGCGAACTCTTGTCAAAGAATCCATTGGTAGAATTTTCGGTTTTATTCATCCTTTCTATTCCAGTATGTCATGAAAGCCAACAGAACGAGAAAGGAACATTGTTGGCACTTCGCTGTTCTGCATGAAAACGATGAATTCATTTGTGTGCATGATGCGCGCGATATAACGAGAACAAATGATTTCAAATCTACTGGCGTGAATCGTGTTGTCCCTGTGTTGTCATGCAGATAGTCAAGGACATGCCTTTTGAACCTACTTGTAAGATAGCAAAATACAGCACACTCCTGTCCTGCGCACATTTATCTGGAGATACGATGGTTATTGCACAGTTAGAACCACGACCACACTTGCGAATAAGTTCCTGGTTCTTTTGTGTTCATGCATGAGGCAGCAGGCAATCCCTTGGCATGCAATGTGGAACGCAATGTGTGGCACAAATCAATGCCGAAGTTTTTCGAAGGGACTTCAAGCACAAAACTTATTTTGTGAACAAGATTGTTTTGGTCAGCTCTATACAATTTGATGGGGGTACTGGTTTTCCAATGAACAGCAAATATTTGCGAGCCACTCGTATGCATGCCAGAGACGCCCAAGAAACAAAGATGTTTATTATTTCTGTTCTGACAAGATCTTGAGCTTTTTGATCAGAGGCAGACAAGCTGGCACATGCACCAGTGCTAATCATGACGGTGTGTCAAGGCTGATGGGTGGATTGGAACAGAAGTTACTAAATATACCAGGGGGTCGCCACAGAAAATCGTACCACCTCTTTGCATGTCTTGCACGGCCTATAGTATTCATACGTGCAGTGTCCTTTGGCCATATTGGTGGCACAGTCACCAACATTTCACGAACAACCTTGTTTGGCTGTTTTCCACTGGTTATACTCTGGTTTTGGGGAATTTGTGGCACTGATAGATCTGGCAATTGCGGTTCGTTGACAAACACCCGACGGATCCGCTCAACCTCCCAAACCGCAAACAGGAGAAATGCTCAACAAGCCGCGACATCGAACATTTGAACAATTTTATTGCAGCAGCTGTCCAAAAACTCTTTGAACGACATGGATTCTACATGTACGGGTGTACGGCAAGCACCACCGTAATGTGGTTATGTCCAACATCTTGAGATCAAGCGTCCGTTCGAGCGTCGAAGACTACTCCCTCGAAAAGGGATTGGCAGGTACCGAAAGACTTTTGCGACGGCCAGTTTCTTTCAGTCCCTTAGCTCGCTCAATTGAGTCTGAACACAAACCAGACAACTCAAGGCCCATGCAGTTGGTTTCCGCCAGCAAAGCTGTTGGCAGGCTGGCTCCACATAAAGCAAGACACGCTTGGTTCGGACCGCCTTGTCAGCTGACTCACCAAAATTACCAATTCACAAAAGGCATTCGTGCAGTTTTTCCCCTCATGCACATCGTAAACTCTCCCACAACCAAATCCTGCACCTGCAAGCCATGGAGTTTCAGTGAGCTCAGAACCTTTGCTGAAGTTTTCTGTTCCACCATTCGTAAGTCCTCGCCAAAGTTTCCACGGCCACAAGAGTGTTGTTGGTTTTGGGTGCGCAGAACCCCGACCACAGCTTCACGTTCATCAGATTGTCGTTCAATCCGAACTTGTTGGGCTCCACGTGATCAGAACCAGGCATCAGGAAGTCGCAAAGGGCCGGGAACTGTTTCACCCGCATGATGTTGTAAAACTCCATCATATTTATTCGAGTCAACGTGCACCACACCACGTCGATGTCAAACGCCCTCCCATAGGCAGTCTCAGGATAATGCAGCGGTTTGACGTGATGCAGGATTTTCGTCATGGCGCCCACAGCGGACCAATTTCGGAAGATCTGATTGGCTAGTGGATCACAGTAGGCTTTGATCTCGACTAGATATTTCCTGTATAGGTTCAGTTCTGTCCAAAATTCATCTCCATATTTTTCGATCTGTTTCCACAGGGATGCGTTGAAGTGGTTGTACAAAGCGTAGTCCACGTTGTTCCATTGCTGGTGAGCTTTGAGGGCCTCCGGAGACAGACCGATGTTCTTGTTGACATACTTTCTGCAAGCAAACAAAGCACTTTTGGATAAGGGCGTTGTCATTTCACCCAAATTCACGCCTCCGTGCTTACACTCCACTTCCCAATTGGACTACATCACTCTTCGCATTTCGTGTGAGAATTTATTACACCAATGACGTCATTCAGAACTGGCAACCCTACGAGTACAGGACGTTCAAAGGAGAGTCTGAAGCTGAGGAAGACAATCTGTTGCTTCAACGGTTTGCGCCCTCATAAAGATCTACAGCACAAAGAGCACTTCCCTTGCGACGCACCTGAAGTTGAGCGGGTGGAAGAGGATGTCGACGAGCTGCCAGCAGAGCCTGCGCCGGAGCACGATGTACGACTCGAGCGAGTACTCCGTGATCATCACCAACCCGAACTCTCTCTCGATTTCTGCCAGAGGAAATTCAAGTGTTGTCTGAAAAGCCAGGCACTTTCAACTCACGGAGTGGAAAATATAAAAGGAACTGACGAATCTTGGCATTGCTAAGCAATAGAAGGAAGGAGCAGGCTCTGTATTGTTGGCACACAAAGGGACAGAAACAGTGACGCCCCTTGTTGGGATTCTGCAGTTCGGCCCATATTTCTTCAAACGATAAGCGAGTGCACATGTCACGTTGCGTTCATGCACATGTGCCTCGGTATCACAACAGGTTCAAGACATCGATTTGGACAACGCGCAAGGACTTTGTCATGCAAAATGAGGTATGTTTACCCACAATTGAGCACAGTCTCCACATTGTGAGTGTAAACACGCAAAACACAAGGCGTTGTGTTTGCTTTTACTCACTGTCTATGAACTCTTTCACCTTGGTCGAGTCATCGGCAAACTGCGTGTTGAATCCAAGCATATCTGCATTTCTACAAAGAGGAAAATCACCAGTTGTACGTACATGTATTGCAATTCAGTGAAAGGATCGGTCTGGCCGAAGGGCGAGGAACCCCCGGTTCACGTGTCCCAGATCACCTCGAACACGAACATGAGAGCGACATTGAGACAGAGACAAAGACAGAGGGAGAGGAAGAGAAACAGAGAACCAGGTACAGTCAGACTGACTGAGACACAAAGGCCTACAGAAAGAAAGTGACACAGAAACAGAAGTTCTGAAGAGAAAGTGGAAGAGAAAGAAAAAATAAAACCAGAAAGGCACAATAAGACACACAAAGAGGAAAGAGAGAGAAAGAAAGAGAGTCAGTGCGAAATTCTTTTCTGTCGGTGCTTGACGTTTGGTTTACCTGTTCTCGAGACGAGTGATAGACTGTGGGTATTTGCTTCTGTTTAGAATGTACTCCTCAACTGCGTCTGTAACGCTGGACGGAATTTCTGAAATCAAAGAATACTGTACAGATCCGAGACCAGCCTCAGCAAAACTTCCAAAAGTTTGTACAAGGATGCGAAGAATTAGCCAGCAGGAAGGTCCTTCCGCCTGTGCCACTGGACTGGTTCCTGCATGAGCAACTCTCTGTTTTTCCCCAATTCGAACGTGATCGTTTCAACGTCATAAAATCACGAAATAACGTATGGAGTTGCAGAAGGGACTTGACAGTGCTTGATTGATTTACCGAGCTTCTTCTGGAGGTCGAAGTAGCTGAAGACGGACCTCAGGTGCTCCGGGGGCCTCCGCAACGTCGTCGTGTAGAACACGGGGCCCTCCATCACCTGATCGAACTCTGAGGAAAGACAAACTGGTTTACTCGACCATGAAGCCTGAGAACCTTCATCTTTCGAGTTGTGTTTTCAGCGTAAAGCAAATGATCCGACACCTCAAGAGAATTTTTCCTTGAACAGACGTGAAAACCTGTCAGACTTCAGTGTTTGATTCTCTCGAATCCACTTACCGACGAGGCAAGAGATGCCAAGTGGGTGTGTTCGGACCCGAACTGTCAGCTTAACTTTGAACTCGTGTTGTGTGTGCTTGGCAATGACCAAGTGGCCAGCTCACCATCTCTCTCGTAGCGCATGTGGTCGGCCGCGATGTGAAACCGCCGTGTGAGTCGCTTTCCTTTCAGCTGCAGGAATCTGTGCGTGTGGATGAAGAACCTGCAGAAAACAGCAGTTTTGAGAAATAATGCATTTTTCCTGAAGACGCGATTGGTCTCCATAGAACATGCGTGGAAAAAAACCCTGGAAACACTTCTTGAGTGCAAGTGCTGACTCAAACACAAGGAACACATGTATATATCACAATACAATCAATGTCACGTGAATTGTATACGAGTATGCATGTGTACACGTGTATATTGGTTTTCGGTTCGTGTTGGAATGAAGTGTCCGCACACTATGAATGTCACCTCACGTTTTTCTGTTCTCCCAAACTTGAACAAAAACAACATGCAGGTTTGAAGAAACTTCAAGCTTTCATGGGACACGAGAGCTGTCAGCTGATACGTACTTGTGGAGCCCCTTGCCGGGGTAAGGGAAGGCCTTCAGCTGCAAAGTCGGCACGTCATACTTGAGCGCAAACCTGGCCACGAGCAAAAACAAACATTGCATACATTGGGCAAGATCAATAACTTCAGGATCTGGGACCTTGAGTCCGAACCTGACCTCATAGAGAAAGCCTGACTTCATCTTTGTTTTGTGCATGTGGTTACCTTCAGCGCAAAATAGAGGTTTTGAGTGACATTCAGACATGTATTGAGATCCACTGAGTTCAGGGTCATGCAAGCAAAATCTATAAACAAGGAACCCAAAGTGTCTTCACGTTGAGCCCTCTAACACTGCAGGAAGTGACTGTGAACCATGACGGCAAAAACACTGCAAATGCCCTTTTTGGAACGAAAGAAACTGAAACCCTCAAACTAACCTGTAGATGATGCTGGTTGTTGTGCATGAACCCGTCTTGTGCGTCTTGATGTACACAAGTTTCGTCTTCTGCTGACAGGGTCCTCCTCTCTGCGGGAGTGGTATTCAAATTCCAACATTCACCCATACACAGAAAGCAGTTTGGATCAAACCCTGAGGTTCTCTGCGTGGTTCCTTTGCAACCAAATCCCAACCTGAAGAAATCTTTACTTTTTTGGTTTTGCCAATTACAAAGTGGAATCTGCAGAACTTGACAACCATGCAAGGCCCTTCACCTCGTTTCCCGATGCTTCTTCCATTTCCTTCATCCAGCGCCCTGTAGCCTCGTTCCTCTCCACTGCATGTGCCGTCAGTTTCTCATTCTCAGATTTTTCTCGCATGCTCCCGTCACTACTTCCGGTGAGGAAGGTCAGATCCAGGTGCATGCCACAGTAAATGGCGAGCCATGTGAGGAGAAAGTAGAACACGCCTCGAGACATCCTGCAAACGCATACAGAGAAGTTTCAGTGTTCTGAACGCACGAAAGGCAGTTTTTGTCGGACTATTCTTGCATAACAAGACTCCAAGCTGTTGGCAATTTTATTGCTCTATCTAGTGAATGCAAATCACCTGAACACATGCATCACTGCCAATCACAATTTCCACCAAACGCATACATTTGTCACAGGTCCATAGCTCTATCCTGACACATGATCATTGCGGGACGATCACAGACAAATGAGAATATTGTATGAATCCACAATTGTATGTATGTGCACAGTATACGTCACCTGTCCAAAACAGGTGAAGGTCGTGTCCGTTTGTTTGGCAAAGATAACATGAGGCTTGTCTCTGGCAGACTCAGGATTGCACAGGGCAGAAAGTGGCAGAGACCAACCCAATTGATCCTCAGGATGGCAAAAAAACTTTCCCGGGCAAAAAGTCACCTTTCTCGCTGACGCAGGGCGAATGTTGTGACATCAAAGCACTGTGACCCTGCATGGAGCACTACCCCAGCTCCAGCTGAACGCGATGACAGTCGTAATGTGCTGTCTTCAACACACGGCTCAATAGCCCGCATACAGAGTCTACAGACATTCACGCAGCCCTTTACACATGTGTTGGGGTGTTGGTACCAAGTGATTTGTACGGGAGCCATGTTCGGGATGCTCCTTGAAGAAAGCACCCGAACAGGCGACCCAAACAAATCATCTGAAGGCGTTGTGGAAATAAAATCTGGCGCATACCCTGTGAGTCAGGCTTTTGATCGAAACAAGAAGTTCAGCAGTCTGTTCATTATGCTTTCAGTCTTAAATTTGCCTGAGGTTTTGAACAAGCAACATAGAAAATTTTGTTCAGAGTTCAAAATGGTAGATAAAAAATGAAAAGAGACACAGGTTTTGCTCTGTGCTATTTTCTTGAAAATGAGCAATATTTGTCTCTCTTGTACATTGATGATTTTTATTGCATTGGAGAGGCTATCAGGTGAAGTGGTCTTTTCTTGTGCTTTTTCTTTGCTGGTGTTCAGGTGGTTGAAATTGACATGTAATTTTTTTTTTGGGGGGGGTGGACATAAAACATGAGTCATGTATGAAAAATTATATTTGGTAAAGAAAGTGAAAATGGTGAAGGTTACAAAGGGAATTGGTAGCAAATAACGCTCATGGTATTGCCAAAATCAAAATGTGAAATTTGGTTGAAAAGGGGGGGTTTGTCATGGGACTTTGTGCACTTGTTTAGAATTCTTTACAGCTTGTTCTGTATCTGAATGTTTCTTTATGTTCTGATGGAAAAGTGTTCAGATCTTGCATAAGAAAAAGTTTTACTGAACTGTGCTCACTTGTGGCTTTTTCACCAAAATTTTGTCAGTGGCCTGACTCATTGCAAAGAGATTCTTCAAATGTTTCCAACTTGCTGGTGGACCTGGTGGGTCAAAAGAGTTTTGGAATCAGCTCTTTACATTCAGTGGTGTAGAGTCAGTTTTGCTTGCTCAGCAAGCCGAATGAGCGATCCGAGAGTTGTAATCAACGGAGCCCGGCCCACGGACATTTTGCATTTTCATTAGAATCTCGCCTTTGCTTCCACGCGTGTTGTCCTTGCAGAGAAACCATTTGACAGACCACCCCACTCACAAAAGCTGTCGGGGCTGCAAGTGAATTGGGCTATTTTTCCAAACGCCAGTACAAGACCTCTGAAATTGGAGCCCTTGTGCGAATTTTAGTTTTGCGTGTTTTGTTCACTGTTGGTGGCACACACTGTCCACGCATGAGCACGCTCGACACAGTATATTTTTCCGTCGGCACTCTTGTGATCAAAAGCGCTTCCGAGTTTGATTGAATCCAACTGAAGTTGTTCCCCAAGACAGCAAGCACAACGACGAAGGTATGGTTGTTTGCTCACGTTCACGGACAATAGCATCCCCACAGCATGTCGACCTGCGTTGATGTTGTGGAGACATCTGACCTTTTTCTTTGAAACGAGCGACGAAATTTCATCAGTTGATATAGTCTTGGCTTCACTTGTTCCGATCTGCTGATCAACAGTCCATAGTTGTGTGGTCCAGTGGGCCTTGGTCTTTGGTGCTCTCCAAACAAACATCGCGGGAACAAAAGACGCAAGCTATCTTCGAGTCACAGTCAGCCGACTGATCGGGAAATTTAATCACCTATAGCTCAGGTTAGTCCAGCAAACAACAGGCTATGGTCAACACAGTTGCAGTCAAAGAAAGCCCAAGCAAGACATCAAGCGTGCACATTTCTCCATGATCTGTGATATAGGAGAAGTGAACATTGGTGAGTGAGTGGATCCTGCTTCGATTGATTTCGGAACAACATTTTGCAGAATTCTTCGCGAACCTCAATTGAGCGAAGCTAAAATGCATTTCTGTACACGGAAAAGTTGCTTTGTATGTGTTTTGGCGTTGCTTCTTCCAACAATTCCCTCAGATACAGAAGAGCAGAAGTTTCTGTACAACAATGAACCAATTTCCTGTGGTACACGTGAACGAGCCTGCATATCACGGGTATATTTACTCTCTACGCCTTTGTGTTGGGCACTTCAAGTGTCTCTGGGCGTGAGCGTGCACCTGCAGCCATCCTCGGGCCTCAAGGTCGTGTTCTCCACGATGTCAAATGACTGATTCATGTCCAGCTGAATGTCCAGTCGCTGCAAAAACTTCGCCAGCAAAATCTTCATTTCAATCTGCAAACCACAGAAATTCAGAGTGTCACATTTTGAAAAACATTTTCGAAAAAACGAAACAGGAGACGTCAGATTGTTTTCGAGTTTTTGTCACTGAAGAGAAAGCAGTTTTGCATTGTGTGACGGAAGGAAACAAAACATGGACCACATCATACAATCACAGTTTGCCAGGTGACAACACTGTTCGCAAATGTGAAATACGCCTGACTCGCCAGCAACGGGGCATTGACTGGATTCGAACTCACCAGTGCAAAGGTCTGACCGATGCAGTTTCGCGGTCCCAGCGAGAACGGAAAGTAGGTGTACATCGATGGCCTGCAAAACCACCAGACACAATCACAAGGCTGGAAATCTCTGTGGGTTCAGTTGACCTGTTTGAGCCTTCCTTTGTCCTGAGCGTCAAAAACAAGGTCTGAAAAAAGCTGTCCGTTCAGCACTTCTTACGTGACCACAGACGAACAACTAACTCAGCCCACAAACTTTGTTCCTCGAGTGAAATGATTGGGTTTTTTTTCCGAGTCAAATGCGTTTTCTCATACCAATTGCCAGCAATGATAAAGTCCTCTTGTCACGTGCGCGTACCTGTCGGGATTGTCGGGACGGAATCTGTCGGGGTCGAAGGTGAAGGGGTCCTTGTGGTACTCAGGCAGGCGACTCAAGATGTACGTGCTCAGCTGTGACGACCAATCAAATGTTACTTTGAAAGAACGTCCTTTTGACCCAGAAAGCAACGCGAAAGACAGCTTCTCCAAACACACATAGAGAAGGAGAATTGAAGCGTTTCTTCTGTTGTTGCATTTTACTGAGCATTGAACCTTTTGTCTTCTTATTGTGCGAAGTCCCTTCAGGGAAGAGCACTTAGTGGTAGTGCCAAGTTTATTTTTGGGTCGTATATGCCAACTTGGAGAAGATGTCCCCCTTTTGTCCCAAGTCCCATCATGCCCCCCCCCCTGTAGGGGTTATTGGTGGCCAATGGTGCTGGCCTGGGACAATTGGTCCATATTGTCTGCCTGTGTACACAAGTATATGGCATCTCAGGCCAAGTATATGGCATCTCAGGCAAGATGTCCCCCTTTGTCCCATCACACACACCCCCCTGTATGGGTTATTGGTGGCTGATGGTACTGGCCTGGGATAAGACCACCAAAGCAAACAATGTGGGGACTTCGCACTTGCAGTTGCCCTGTGCACTGCTTCTCTTGCTCACTTTGCAAAAGTCCCAGCTGCCCAGAAACGAACGTTTTTTACCGTTTTATGAGATAAATAGGTTGAAAAGCAGAAAGATACGAACCAGAACGTTCGAATGCTTGGGTATGGGGTATCCAGCGATTTCAAAGCCATCGATGCAGACTTCCCTGAACGTGTTGGCACCGGCTGGATAAAGACGCAGAGTCTCCTGCAACAAGCCCGAGTCAATCGCTTGGAACTGACTTCATTCATATATTTCACACCTGTGACATCAAGCACATTTCCCAGGAAAACCTTGGCGACTCTCCAATTCTTCAATTTTTGACCCACCAATGGCACAAACGCACGCACAGTACCAATGCACACACACACACACACACACGCACGCACACACGCGCGCGCGAGTAATTTCAAAAGTACCTTGATCACCATGGAAGCATACTCCATCTTCATGATGTCGTCGTAGCTGATGAAGGTCCGTTGCCCCACCAACTCATCCAGCTCATCCCGCAACCTGTGACAATGCCAGAACAGTTGTACTTTGTGACTATGTGACACACAAGCTCCTGCATATTGGAAACGAGTCAAGCAGAGAAGTTCAAAACGCAAGGAAAACGTCTGCCGCCACTCACTTGCGCAGCACCTCTGGATGTCGCCCGATTTCCATCAGGACAAACGACATCGTGCTGGCCGTCGTCTCCTGCCCCGCCACAAAAAACGTCACGAAATCATCCAGCGCCGCCTCCAAGTCGAACTCGGGGTCGTTGGCTGCAAATCCAGCAGAAAATTTTCCACAATATTTTGCGTGGCCTGGGCAGGTTTCGCGAGAGTTTGCTCCAAGTTTGTATCGCTGACTTCGTTTGTGGAGCTGCATCAGCATTCAAATTTCGCCCGGTCATTCAGCTGACAATCACTTCTCTCTTTGCTCTCCTCACATCACGAAAGGATTACAATGTGACAAAGCCTTTCGAACAGGTTCCACTGGACTTTGAACTTTGAACCAGGCTTTGTTGAGCCCTTGGATGTCTGCAAAATTTCGAACGCATTCAGGCAAAATGCAGGAGATCGCGAGCTGAAAAAAGACTGAGAAACAGCCATTTCTCACCTCTGTATCTGCAGACGCGAGTGAGGATGTCCTCCGCCACGGTGTCGCCGCGCGCGATCTCTGCCTCGCGCTTCTCGATCAACTCGAGCCCAGACTTCCGCAGCAGCCTGATCGCCTCACGACAATTCTCTTTGAACTCTCTACGCGTCCACGGCATCAGCAGCTGTCAGAATTCATTCACAATGTTGGCTAACATTCGTGCTGTTGAAATCGTGAAATAATCCTTTGAATCTGCGATGATATTCTGTGAGACGTTTTGTGAAACATTGCTGTGCTTCCAAGCTCAAGACCTCGACTGCCTTGAAACAGATTTGAAACTTTGCTGCAACCACAAGAGCACCTGCCTGTGAAGACCAGGGCCATGCCCAGCGCCCTGGCTGGAGCATCCAACATAGTTGCCACACAGAGCAACAAAGAAGCGTACCCTGCCTCACGAAACAGCAACTGACGAAGCAGCTGCTTTGCCTACCAGTCGAAAATTTTGTCCTTGCACATTTTTTTGTTGAAGGGGAGGTGAAAAATGTTTCCCCAGATTCTGAAGCCTGACTGTTTGGTAACCCCGTCAAGACTTTCGCCAAAGCTTGACTGACATAGGTTCTGTCCACGGCAGGTGGGTCTGAAGGCATATTGATTTGAAAATTGGAAAAAAAAACCCAGACTGAAGCCCAAGCAAATTCTGTCCATGGACTATGACAGCAAGGGGCCACATTGAACCTCAGTATCCCCAGGAAGTTTCACCCTTTCCCCTATTCAGTGTTTCACCAAAATGGAGAAAAACTGTTTGAGGTACTTCGCCCCCTCTCCTGTTTGAAAGTTTCAGAAACCGCAAATGCATAACAAAACGCATATGCCACTCCTTTTGCAAGTCGGCGTTTGCACACGGACCAGTCTCAATTGTGCGGAAAAGAGGGAGAAAACCCTTCACCCTGCAATGACGACACAAGACCCGCCAATACCATCAAGCTTTTTTTGGTGGATTGCCTTCCCTACTCACGACGGGTGTTCACAGATTCCAGAATGACAAAAGTTATTGTGATACACGCGTTGGTCTATTTGCAGACAGCGCATGAAAAGTAATCAAAAACACGCTGTCCAAATCAAGTGTGCCTTTCTTTGCAGAACATTTTTACCAAACATGTCAGACAGTTCTGAACCACCCCTTTCTTTCAGAATGACACCGAGGACCTCTCAGAGTTTCTGATCTGCACAGAAAACCATTCACCTTTTGAATTTTGAACTGGGGTGTTGGAGCTGAATCTCGCCGCACTAAAACGCTTCGACAAAAAGGCAAACAAAAACACAGCCTCAGCAAGTCCCAGAGTGCATGTCTTCCTTACCTTCTCGTACAATGGCATCTTGATGTTCTGCGAAAATCCGTGCATGACAGTGAAAATTGCGTTGGGAAACGGGCTGGGTTGATGAATACTGTCTATGTCCAAGTCGAAAGCCGCCTGAAACATGAAAAAGGTCAAACTTTGGGGTTGAAATGTTGCGCGCAGACTTCAATGGCCTTCTTTTGAATGAAATACCGTTGGTCCCCAACGTGCACGTACCTTGCCCAAGACATCCAGCGTCGCCTTGTTCATTTGTCCCAGAATCGTCACGGTTGTTTTTCCGTCGGCTACTTTCAACAGTTCCTCCACCAGCCCGTCCGAAATTGAGTTCATTGTTGGTACCAGGGTCTTCAAGTACCTTCAGAATGTTTTGTGAAACCTGACGGAAGTTGCTCTCACCCACCCTTGTTCTCGTACTCTGGGTCAAATGGTGATTCTACTGGCTTTGACGCTTCTGTTTTCTTCAACAAACTTCCATCAGGTTTGTCAGGCCAGCACTCTGATGAAATGGCAAGAATTTCCAGGAAACTCAATTTCCAGGTTCTTTTCGGGATTATTTTTTCCAAACCAACAAGGACACTATTAAGAATAATCAGCAGTGTTTTGGTGGCTCTGTGTGTGTGTGTGAGAGAGAGAGAGAGAGAGAGAGAGAGAGACAGAGAGACAGAGAGAGAGAGAGAGAGACAGACACACACACACACACACAGTGAGCCTGAGTGTGAGTGAGAGAGAGAGAGAGAGAGAGAGGGAGGGAGGGAGAGAGAGAGAGAGAGAGAGAGAGAGAGAGAGAGACAGACAGACAGACAGACAGACAGACAGACAGACAGACAGACAGCGAGCGTGAGTGTGAGTGTGAGTGTGTGTGTGTGTGTGTTCCCTGCCAAAAAAATATTCAACAAACCCGGACGACCATCAAGAATTTTTCAGTCGCAATCAACTTCCAAGCTGTGACTGATTATCTCGGTGGTGAATTGAATCAGCGGTGACCACAACCAAAAAGCGACCTCCACCAAAACTTTTTTGGCCGTGATCATCCCCCTGCAGTGACACTTGAGGGTCGCTGCTGCCTCAACCTGTTGCCAGTACAAAATCGCCTGTGTGTGACATTCAATGAGAGACAATTCCTGTTCTCTTTCAGTGCCGGTCGGTACACAAGCATTCTGCACCCTGATGTTGACTGTGTGCAAAATTGCTGTACCCCCTGTTGAAAGCAGGATTCATCTGAAGTCTTCTCTTGGACCATCTCTCATGGTCTGTGTCAGTGACAAGGCCGTGACCCATGAACCTGAAACAGGAGGCACTGGGTGAACTCTTGAAGAAAGAAGTGCACTCGGCTGCCGGCTGACGGGCTACCACAAGAAAGACAGACGAACAACTCAGATTTACCTTTCTCCGTACAGAAACCCAATATCGCGGTAGAAAACGTGAGGCTTTCTGTGAACGCCGTTGATCAAAAGTTCCTGGTGAGAAAATATACAAACGAGTGTCCAAAGATGTGCAACGTCCTCAAATAATCACATCTACTCAAATGAAAAGATGGCTTTTGTTGCTTCAGAGATTTTTGTACCTTGGCAGCTGCTAAATCAGTCGTAACGACAACAGGAATCGAAATAAAGTGGACGACGAAGACGGGTCCATATTCCAATCGCCTGTGCAAATTTTCTTCTCAATCAGCAAAGTTCAAACACAAAACACGTGGAAGCATGAAATGCACACGACAAAAACATTCGACACAAGAGACAAACTGACGTTCTGGCTCGGTCAAACACACAAGGACTACCACTGCATACCAGGTATTGCTTCAATCAGACTCCAAACTCAAAGCTCGCCGGTGATGCAGACTAGGAACACATCATCAACGGCCTTCATTGACCCAATCCATGCCAACAGCGACGAGAGACAACAAAACAGTTCAACACTCCACTTCTGCCCGTTTGCCCCGTGGGTCCTCAGACCCCACACAAACAAAATGTGTAGAAAACATCAAACTTCCTCCGAGAGCAGCGTCTGTTGAAATAGATTTCAGATTTGAGCCTGAATCAAACTTCTCACATTCGTTCTCTTTCATACCACACTTACCAAGAATACTGCACCTCAACGAAAAATTTCTTCGTCTTTGTCTTTTCCACGAACTCCGGGAAAGCGCCCAAGTAGAAGCTGAAACAAACCAAGCTGACAAGAAAAGGTGGTAGAAACTGTGCTGACTGAGCTCCCAGCACTCTTTTCACCATATCCCCCCCCCCTGTGGAGGAACATTTCGTGCCCCTTCAAATGGAATGTCGGAGACAGGTGAACAACGTGGAGCACCAAAAGACGCTCCTCAAAGGTGGACCGTCAAAATGGAATCAGCTTCACTGACCAGTTCTCATTCCAGCCGGAATCGCTTCCAGAATTGTCAACCGAGTGTTGCGGTTCTGCTTGGTTTGATTCAGAGATCACTCAAACTTACCCTTTGATACCGTTACACCTTGGACCTGGGAGGTGAGCATATTTCCTGTGCTGCAGGTGAATGTAAATGGTGGCAAACAAAAACAAACACAGTGCAACCAGCCCCACGGCCGTCAGGAACAGTATCCACACCTGCATCTTGTTCAGTGCCTGTCAAATTTAAAGTGGCGTTGAACAGCAAACCACAATCAGCTGAGTAAGACACGTCTTGAAACACTTGTTATTTGTTGCATCAATTCGTCCGTCGTCTGCTTGACACACTTCCACGAAGACAAACTTGGATGTTTGTGACACCACAACAAAAGAACCTCACAACAGATTGGAAGCAACAAATAAACTGAAGTGATACTGGCCTACCTTCTGAGGCAGAGTCCTGACTGACTTCGCGTTTACTTGGTCTGTCTGTCAAAAATATATCATCAGCATTTCTGGTGCACTTTCGGTGCACTTCTCTCGCAACTTGCGTCGCGGGTTTTTTTTGACGCGAGACTTTCCGCGAGATGTGGGAGTCAAAAATTTTCTTGCGCATGCGTTGTCGGCGCAACATGGCAGCTGCCATGAGAATGTAGAAAAATTCCAAAAATCGTCGAATAATGTGGAGTTAATCATCAGAAAACCGTGAAAATAGACATCTTGATTCTTTGAGGTAATGTTGTGATGCTGGCCAAATGTCATTGATGCAGACATTGTTCTTTCCGAATGATGGCACCTTGCAACAAAGATTTCGCAGAACTTGGTTTGTTGACAGTCAATGAAGGGTGCCACCAGGTAGATGGTCATGTGATACTGAGGTTTGTAGCACCTGTCGTTCTCAGTTGAACTGTAATTTCAATCAGCATGACATTAAATTGGGCGAGGCCGAAATTGGAACGTGAACACTGCCTGAATCAAGTTTGGGCAACAACACTACAAAGGGGTGTTGTCCATCTGGATCAGCTGGAAAGATTCGTGACAGATTTACGTTCAGCTTGTGAAGGCACACGCGCTTTCAATGTTGGATCAGAAAACTGAGTTACAATGTGAACGGAAAAAGGGGACAGACTGCATCCACTTCGTTTGCATGCATGACGAGCAATGCAGCTGTGTGTTTGAACGAGGAAGGAAATTAGTTCCCCAAGTGATTGTTGATGTTTGCACGTTTTTCTTGAGAAAGAAATAAAATTGCGATTCTTGCGTGTGTGTGTTGTGTGACCCAAACCACGTCAAGCTGCCACGTAGACATGTAATGGAAACATTTTCTTCTCAGGTTGCACCGTGGTCACTGGGAAAATGGCGAATATGAAAGAAAACAAGGATGTGGCGTGTTACTTCATCACGAAGCACTCCTGGAAGGGAAAGTAAGATTTTTTTCCAACTCGTACAACAACACTTGTGGACACCGGTCTGTCGTTCACTGCATGGCAGACTGATTCTTAGAATCACAAGTTTTTCGTGCCGAAACAAAGCCAGTTTCTCCAAATGATTGTAACATGTGCCTTGGTACCAGACCCCTTTCTTTCTTGTTTTCCCGAGATGCCACCTCCTTCTTTCCGGGTTCAATAGTCGTCCTTGACGGCAAAGTCATGGACCGCCCTCACAACTGACCCTTGGGGGCTTGCCGCTCGATCCCTCACCGAAGACATTCGTTGGCTTCTTTCAGATTGCGACGAATTTTTCGGTGAAATAAATTGAAAAAAGAAATTGAATTTTCAGTTCCCTTCTCGAATTGTTTCGCCTTTCAGTTGTTCCATGGTTTGTTGGGTTCAGGTGACGGCTCTTCACAGTCGACAACAAAATGGTACAATGTTTTTGCGTTCTTCCAGCAGACAAGATTGTGCGTCTTCTGCTTCACAGGTACAAGCGAATTTTCTCGGTTGGAACCCTCGGAATTACAACGTACAATCCAAACAACATGGAAATCACAAACCAGGTAAAGATGAAAAATTCTCAAGTGACGACGCCCTTTGGAAAATTGATTTTTGTGGTGTTGAAGATGGAAAGAGACATTGCTCTTCAGGTTCAGGGTCGCTGCGGAAAGTTTGAAAGATTCCAGTGGAGATTTCTCTCAGGAGCAATTTGTTGCTGGTGTCAACAGACGTTGGCCCGTGCTTCGCCGAACCCATTGACTTGTGTCCGAAGGACCATTTGCATGTGACCGAAGAAAACATTTCTTTCTCACAGTGGTCGTACGAAGAGTTCATCAGCATCGTCCCCAACGTGAGGGGGCCGCAGAACACAGAGTTCATCATCACCATGAAGAAGGGGCCGAAGAAAACAGACACGATGCGCTTCTCTACCGACCACAGAGCCGACCTGCTCACAGAGGCGCTGGTAAAAGTTGCATTGTCGCATTGGGTGATTTCTCTGATCTTGTAGCCGAGGAGGAAATGTCGATCTTTGGCAGCCGGGCACAGAGAATCACAATATTTTCACCATTCTTGCGTTCTTTTACTTTCAGCGTTTCCGTGACATGTTTGCGGAAAGAAACACTTCAACAAGGGTGTGTAGCTATTCTCATTCAACAACACAGTCAAGTTCTTGTTTCCGACAGACAACCCTGTTGACTTGAAACAAAGCCAACGCCAGTTTCATCCTGTGTTGCAGAAATTCAACTGTTACAAATACCACTGGTCGGACAATCGAGTTCCGGTGATCCTGGCCGTGAACCAGGGCTCGCTCGATCAGGTCGACCCCGCCTCCAACAGAGTGCTCTGTTCCTACGATTACAAGGACATGGAGGGCCTCACTCAGGTCAGTGTTGCCAGATACTTTGTTGGTGGTATTTCAGCACGAACGCCCCAGGCTTGGTTCGGCGGACTGGGTGCGTTGATAACATTCTGACATCTGCAGACGCTTTGCGCGGAAAGTCGGCTCGAACAACCTCTTGAGTTTTGGAGGCTTGTGAAATTTCGTTCCAAGCAGTGGGTGAAGTAGCTATTGTTTCTTGCAGGTGAAAGACTACCCCGGTGGGCTGGCGGTCATTCATGGTGGCTACAGTCGACTGGTGAGTGACAGTGAAATTCTCAGAAAGAGAAATTGAAAGGCCACTTGATGATTAGAGTTTCAAACAGCAATAAGTCTGCGTGACGCAATCGGTATGTAATTTGGCCACACTACCTCACCCGTGCATGCAAGTTAGTTATGCGCTGCGTAAGCCCACCTGGTACTCCTCAGTGTGAGTAGAACAGCCGAGCTGCTATCTATGGGAGTGTTGTTGTGACTTCAGCACCTGTTCGCGCTGGAGCAGCGGGACGAACTGGTCCGCTGCATCCAGGAGGCCGCCTCCAGTTACGTCGGTATCGCCATCAAACAGCGCAAAGATCCCATCAGCTTCGAGCAGTTTCAGCTCAACCGCCTTGGGAAGTACAGGTGGGAGTCCGTGTTTCGATTTTTCCGGAAATGCAAAAGTCGATGTGGAAGTAGAATGCTTAGAACTGCAATTGAGCGAACATAGACCTCAAATGCGAACACCCAAAATCGTGAATCACGGTGTGCGGCTGGGCCAGGTTTACTTCCCATTTTCTGAGGTTCCCTGTCTCACAAGTTTGAAAAGGATCAAAGAACACGCCAGGAAATCGCGCGCACAACAAACAGTCGCATCTGACTTTGGGGGATTTTTTTCGCGCAGCACGGACGAAGCGCTGACGTCGCTGGCAGAGTTCCTGGTGCAGAAGATTTCGGTCCGCAGTCCGGACCCGACCCGCCGCACCGTCTGCCTCACGGAAACGTGCCTCGTGGAGCGCGACCCCGCCACCTACAACGTCGTCACGTGCAAGCCTCTCTGTGATGTGAGTCGCTTCGGGACAGTGAGGGTTTCTTTGTGACGAAAGGCAGGCCTTTACGAAACAAGATGGCGCTCTGCTGTTTGTTTAGCACCTCGAATCGCCTTTATCATGTCTTGCAGATTTTTGCAATAGTTCGCGATCAGCAAAATCCCCAGCAGTTCAGTGTAGAATATGTGAAAGGGGCCATCAGAACCTACACATCAACCGACAGGTAAGCAAGTGCAAAATGTTCAGTCTTGGATATTTCGTCACGCCGCAGTGTGTTACAGAGTTTATTTTGCGTGTTTTAGAGACGCACTCATTGCGTCCGTGTTGGACGGCGTCAGAGCGTCGGGAAACAGAGACGTGCACGTCAAAATGAAGTTCACCAATCGCGGCTACAGACTTGGTACGTTCAGCACGTGTCAAGGAGACGCGGTGCACAACTGGTGGCACGAATTTTCAACGCGTTCGCTCGCAGCCTCAGATTTAGGTTTCAGGGAAGGCCATGTCATCTCGCGCAGAAAAGAAACGATCAAGCTCCAGGAACCTCAGTAAACTTGGCCCTCCCTGATGACTCTTGTCTCTTGTTGCAGGACCGTTCACGGTGCCTGTGGATGAGGAGGTGGAGGCGCAGCACATGAAGTTCATCATGGCGCCTCCAGGTGCGTGTCGACTTCACGTTCAAAACTTGCGCAATATTTTCACTCAATGTCTTGTCTTTCAAAATTGCTGCAAGTGTAGCGTGCAGTGTTGGACAGTCCTTGGGTAAATGGGCAACAACGGCTTGGTGTCAATTGTCGCATTGCTTTTCGTCCCGTGTCCATACTGTGCATCGTTGCAGCGGGCATGACGGTGGCGGACGCCGTGTCTCGCTTCAACAGCAACATCTCGTACAGCGGGCTGCTGCACGCCGTCACCGCAGACGTGAGTTCGTCCTCACTCACCCACCGAACAGCCGCTCTCGCTCACCGCGGTTGTCAAAGGAACGTCTCCGTTCAAAATCCTCCAAAGTGTTTGACACCAACACATTCTCGTCTCTCGGCGGTGCTTCAGGGAAATCCTGCACTTTTCAGGAATTGTGTTTTGCTTCTTTTGAAACAGTTCCGTCGCTCTTACTTGCCCACTCTCACTTGTTCTGGTTCCCAGGGTCTGTTCGCGCAGAACAAAGAGAAGCTTATTTCGGGGACGCTGGCGGCGTTGTTGGACAAGGAGGGCGACCAGACGTCCATCTCGGCTGTCGACCTGGAGGCGCAGTTCCACGCTCTGCGCCGCCTCGTCGCGTCCAAAGCCGGGTTCGGCGCCTTCACACAACTCCAGGGGTGAGTGGGTGGTGCTGACGCCAATGTCTCAGTGGAAGCGCTGTTCAGATGGAGAGAAAGAACCGTGACTGCCTTGTTTGTTCGGTTGTGGCGAAGCACAAATATATTTTCTTGTCAATGGGGCAACCGTTTGATTTTCAAAAATTTGAACAGAGTTGCACGAATCGAAGTGCGTTTCTTCGCTGCAGTGCTATGAAGAACCTGACGGGAATCTCAGAGTTGTTCAAAATGTCACGGTCTCGTGCTCGATTCACTGACAGGATGCGGGAGCGGGTTGGAATGAAGGTTGTGCGCGCAGTGAAGCGGAACGACGACGGCGTTACGCACGCCGCCATCGACATGCTCGGCGCTCTCATGCAGGTGCGCCGAAAAAAACACTCGCCTTGTGATGCAAAAGGTTGAATGTCTGCACAGCCAGACTGCATAATCTTGATAGCCGGTCTTTAGTGCTTGGCTTGAGACGGCCATTTTGCTCAACATTTCCTGCTTTGATTGCTGGTTGACACACCTGGATTGTTGAGTGATTGATTTCAGCCGATGCACGACGACTACGACATCCGACAGGAGCAGCTCAACAAGGCGTCGCTCATGTCGTCCAAGACGTTCCTCGAGAAGCTGCTCGACATGTTCAAGAGCCACGTGGTGAGTCGCTCACATTCCGATTTCACGTGATGCGTCTTGTGCCTTCGCGATTCACGTCCAACGTCATTCAGTCTTTTGGTGCGTTTTGCTCCTTCGCGCCAATCGGGGTAAATCAATCAGTGAGACGCCTGTTGCCAGAGCCAAGGGGTGCTGTCACTCAGCTGTGATGAAAGTATGGTCATGGGAATCGGGCTTCCCTGCAATGTGCGCGTGTGTCACAAGAGGTCGCCGCTGTGTTGCAGCTGCGCGGGACGGGCGCGCTCGTCATCACGGCCTTCCTCGACTTCCTCACGTTCGCGCTGTGCGCGCCGTACAGCGAGACGACGGACGGCACGTGCTTCGACTCGCTGCTCGAGATGGTGGCCAATGAGGGCAGGGTTATCTTCAGACTGTTTCAGGTCTGTGTTTGTGTGAGGGGGACAGCTCAATGTTCCGAGTGTCCCGACTCCCGCTTGATTTGATGAACCAAACTGAAAGGTGTTTTGTACTGATCGGATTTCTCTGTTGTAGCATCCGTCAATGGCGATCGTGAAAGGAGCCGGTCTCGTCATGAAAGCCATCATTGAGGTAAAGTCACAATACGCAGTGTGAACTCATTGAAAATCAACAACGGACCCTCCAGTTTGGAAGTTTTCGGATCATTCAGCGAGTTGCTCAGTCTATTTTGTGTCGAAATTATGGCCTCTGCTGAGCGCGAGATTCCCACATCGATGTGGAGAAAAAGTTAAAAACATGCGAAGGCTCTTCGTCATAAGCTTTGCGCGCCAAGTCATTTTAGATCTCCGCTGAGTTCGAAAACATTTCAGTGAAAGAACAAGCATTTCAGTGAAAATGTCAAGCATTTCAGAAAAACAAATCCCAACTAATTTGTCAGTGTTCGTCTCTGCTTGACCTGCAATCAAATATTGGTGAGATCACAGGAAAAGTACTATGTGACGACAGCCGGTTTCACCGAAGTTTGTTCTGGCAGGAGGGAGAGGCTGAGATCGCAGCGAAGATGCAGGACCTGGCGCTGGCGGAGGGCGCGCTGCCGCGCCACCTCCACACCGCCATGTTCACGCAGTCGGCGGACGGGCGCATGCTCACTGTGCGGCAGCTCAGCCGCCACCTCGTCGGGCTCTGGGTCACCGGGCACCCGACAGCAATGGCGCTCCTCAAACGCATTATGGTGGGTACCAGTCCATCTCAAGGTCAATTTCGTTGGCTGCACGATTTTCGCAGCTTCGCACTTACAACCTACAGCACATGCAAAACGGGGCCACTTGCGTTGCAAAGAAGCCTGAAGTGTCTGGCGTATGTGCGAATGTTTTGAGACTGAGTGTGTAAACGCTCGCACTGGTCTCTTCAGCCGAGCGGCCTGCTGCTGTACCTCGACTCGGAGGACGAGGTGCCCGAAGACGACGACGTGGACCGCATCAACACGCGCGACAACCTCAAACTGGCGCTGGAGCACGAGAACCGCAAGAAGCGCCACCTGCAGTGGAAGCAGCTCGAGAAGCAGGTGGACCTGGTGCTGCAGCACTGGCGGGCGAGGATCGGACTCGAGAGCAGACAGGTTACACTTGTTGTGTCTTTGCAGAATTTGTGTGTGGGGATGTAGAGGTGTGCGTGCGTGCGAGGGTGGGGTGGAGTGCGACGTTGCGCGTGAGAGCAGGTCCAAAATTATCTGCTGTTGGTTTCCTTTGATCCTTCCTTGGCTTTGCATGTGATGTCAAGTCTGGTACAACTATCATTTCGGATTCACTGTTCTTTCCGTCATCGCCCTCGTGTTTCTCCCAATAGAAAGATAACGAGCCGAAACCGATCGTGCTGCGGAAACGACGCCAGAGAATCAAGAGCGAGGCCAATTGGCGCCTCTTCTACTACCACTTCGCACGTGACCACTCCAAGCCAAATCTCATGTGGAACTTCAAGGTACGCATGCGCAGAAACCGAGATTGACACAATCTTTATAGACACATTCCGACGCGTCTGGAGAAAATAATGTGTTGATCTTTCTGCGCCAGACGCGGGAAGAGCTGCGCAACGCTCTGGAAGAAGAAATTCGTGGTTTCAACGTGGACAAAGATCTCGCGAGTAACCACGTGATCTCGTGGAACCACCAGGAGTTCGAGGTGCAATACCACTGTCTCAGCGAAGAAATCAAAATCGGTGAGTCTTGCTTCTTCCTCATGTAAGACACCACGGTGCGAATTGTGAAGGTCAGGCTCCACCCGCCAAGTCACGCAGAAGATAAAGGTGAAGCAAACATTCTCCTGTCGGTATGCGCCACTGCACTGTTTCTTCGTTGCGAAAGGCGGGAGACTTTCGTACATTGGGTCAGATTCCGTTCGGTTGAAACCCGCTTCAGTCCTGGGAGTGGTGTGGAAAAGGAATTGATAGGAGTTCCCTTCTTTCCGCAGGCGACTACTACTTGCGACTTCTGCTGGAAGAAGACGACAATGACGAGTACAGCGCCATCAAGAAATCCTACGAGTTCTTCAACGACCTCTACCATCGGTTCTTGCTCACTCCGAAGACGCACATGAAGTGCATGTGTCTTCAGGCCATGGCCATCGTGTACGGGCGCTGCTACGACGAGATTGGGGCCTTCAACGACACCAAGTACATCATCGGCATGCTCGAGCGGGTACGTACCGAGAACTAACTATCCGAGCGCTGTCAAACGAGCACTTGCGTCGACCTGAAGGAAAGGACAAGCAGAAAGATCAAGCCAGACAGACCTCAAAATAATCACTGTGTTTTGATGGTGGAAAGGAAGGGTGCTTGTGAACAAAGCAGGTACAGGATCGCCGCCTGATCCGCAGAAACGCAAACACAGACCAATGTGACAGTTGTCAATCGACACCACCTGTCCAGTTGTGCAGATCCCACTAGCCCTTGCGCTTGCTCGTCTCCTGACGGTCGTTTTCTTTCTCAATTTCAGTGCACAGACAAACTGGAGCGAGATCGGCTGATTCTCTTCGTCAACAAGCTCATCAACAACAAGGTGAGAACTTCGCCCACTGCAGTCTTGTCGGCTCGCGAGCTCCACAAGGTGCCAAAAAGTTTGTGGCGTGGACTTGTTCCTGTGTGTTTGTTCGTTCATCGCTCTCTCTGTTGCAGCGGAACGTGAAGGACATCATGGACGCGAACGGAATCCGGTGCCTCGTCGACCTGCTCACCCTGGCGCATCTCCACATCAGTCGCGCCACCGTGCCAACGCAGGTAGCTTCCCATCCCGTGTCCCGTGCACACAGTTGTTGCAAATGACTTTCCTTCCGTTGCTTCTGAATCTGGAGATTGCACGTGTTTTTGTTCTCCACAGACGAACGTGATTGAGGCGTCGCCGGACATGCACATCGAGAGCGAGAAGGAATGGTACTACGGCAACGCCGAGAAGGAGCGACTGGGGCCCTACAGCTACGAAGAGGTGTGTGTGTGTGTGTGTGTCGGTGTGTCGGTGTGTCGGTGTGCCGGTGTGATCGTTTGAGATTCGGGTTACATTTTGCCCCGGACCAAAGTGGTTGGTCGTTATCACTGTCCGAGCCACTTTTGGGAGTGAACGCGAGGCGACATGAAAACCTGTTTGCTGGATCTTGTGCAGATGAAGCAGTTTTGGAGCGACGGCACGATCAACCCGAAGACTCGGTGCTGGGCGCAGGGTATGGACGGGTGGCGCCCGCTACAGAGCATCCCGCAACTCAAGTGGTGCCTGATGGCGACGGGGCAGGCCGTGCTCAACGAGAGCGACCTCGCTACGCTCATCCTCAACATGCTCATACGCATGTGCGAATTCTACCCCAGCCGGTGAGTGGTGTGGGCGCTGTGATGGAGTCACGCGTGCGTTGTGTTTTGTCCCGAGTAAATTGCCAATTGCGTATGGTACGGGTTTAATTTGTGTGGATTGGTGCTGATTTCTGTGTCAACACCAGGCAAGCAGTACGTACCGGTAGCCGTGCCTTGTGAGTGTTCAGTGAACGTGTTCTATGTGAGTGCTGGATCAGCAGTTGCTTGTGCCAGGTGTGCAACCCGCTGGTGTGTAAAAATGCTGGTGTGGAAGAATTTCTCCGTCACGTTGTACGGTGCTTTTCTTTTGCAGCTCGTTTCTGATTTACACGGCCAGAGAACTCGATGCAAAAAGGTTGATTGACCGTGTTCGCGATGTTCGTTCGTTCGTTTCTGCCTCAGATGTTTGCGCACGTGTTTGTTCCGGGTTATTTTGGCAGTTTTGGACAACGATGTCACCTGGCGTTGAGAATCCGACTCTCGTTGATTTGGCGGGCCCTGCCCTTCAAAGTTTTCCCCCTTCTGTCCAAATGTTTTCAAATGGCACTGGCAGAAAATCGATGCGTTTGCCTCTATTTTTGAGCCCAGTTTGTGTTTCTTTGGCTGATGGCTGCATGTTGAGAAGTGCGATGTGTCTGCTGTCACTCCCTGGTCATGTCCGATCAGCGGGAGTGTGAGACATTCAGATGTTCACAGTTTGGTTATGTTTTGTAGGGATGTGGACGGCGCCATCGTGCGGCCGCTGCCGCGAGTGAAGCGCCTTCTGTCGGAGGCCACGTGCCTCCCTCACATCGTCCAGGTGCGTTCCGTGGGCGCAATTTGTTCAAGCTGTGTCTTGTCACCGCGAATTGCCGGGCGTCTGTCAAACAATCTTTGTTGGCAATTTCAGCTGCTGCTGACGTTCGACCCGGTGCTGGTGGAGAAGGTGGCGCTGCTGCTGTACCACGTGATGCAGGACAACCCGACGCTGTCGCGCCTCTACCTGAGCGGCGTCTTCTTCTTCATCCTCATGTACACCGGCTCCAACGTGCTGCCCGTCGCGCGCTTCTTGAAGCACTGCCACCTGCAGCAGGCGTTCCGGTCCGAGGAGGTGCGTGTGTGTTTGCGTGTGTGTGTGCATGAATCGTATGAATGTCATCACAAGCTTTGAAAGCGGTAGATTGCATGGGCACTGTTACCTCCATTCCGTCAATTCAAGTGACCAGAGAACTGGTGTTGCCAAGCAATCCTCTTGTTGTCAATCGTCTACGCAGAATTGTGCCACAGCATTCGACTCGCAGTCTTGAATGAACCCCTCCGCGCATTCCAGATGAAGAGTTCGGACATCATGCAGCGGTCGATCCTGGGGCCGCTGCTCCCCGAGGCGATGGTCTGTTACCTGGAGAACTACGAGTCCGATCGCTTCGCGCAGATTTTCCTGGGAGAGTTCGACACGCCCGAAGCCATCTGGAGCAGTGAGATGAGGTGCGCTTGTCCGCCTGTCCATGATATGTACTTTGCACAAACGCTCGCACAAACACACAGACTCCAGATCCACGTGAGGCTGTATTTGCGAAGAGGGAAGTGACTGTGGCAGTTGACAGTTGTTTGACTGCACCGATGCTCTGACATTGAAATCTCTGTTGATGCACGACAGACGGATGATGATAGAGAGGATCGCGTCGCACCTGGCTGACTTCTCTCCGCGGCTGCGCAGCAACACGCGCGCCCTCTACCAGTACTGCCCGATCCCCGTCATCTCGTACCCGCAGCTCGACTCAGAGCTCTTCTGCAACATCTACTACCTGCGACACCTGTGCGACACGACCAAGTTCCCCGACTGGCCCATCAAGGAACCGGTCAGTAGCGAGTCCAAAGTCTGTTGCTCTTGATTTTGTTTTGCGGTGAACACATTGCGGGATAGCAGCACTTCCTGTATCGGTCAGCTCAAGTTCTAAGTCCAGTTTGAACTGTCAAACAAAGGAAGAAGGACCACAGGGATCGCTTGCATCTCGATTTCTCTCGCATGTTCCGGGGCAGGTGGAAGTGGTTCACGCGTCTTTGTTGTTGACAGGTGAAGCTGCTGAAGGACATCCTGGAAGCGTGGAAGTTGGAGGTGGAGAAGAAACCGCCGACCATGTCCATCGACGAGGCCTACGACACGCTCAACCTCCCCAAAGGTAAATGTTTTTGGGTTGTAGCTTTGCTCGAGTGACCGAAACAACTGAAACATTCTTCTTGTTCTTTGAAGTGTTGAAGTGTGACATGTGAAGAATGTTTTTTTTCCAGGAGTGGGCGGGCATGACGAGGCACGGATCAGGAAAGCGTACTTCAAACTGGCGCAGAAATACCATCCAGACAAAAATCCGGAGGGCAGGGTGAGGACTAAAAACACACACTGCGTCTGCGCTTCACAGCTGTATTGAAAAAGTCACAAAGGGAATTTTCACATGTGCACAAAGGGGGGAGTAAAAGGCATCGCCACGCGTCATTGTTTCATTCATATCATTCCACGCTCTGTTTCAGGACATTTTTGAGGCAGTGAACTCGGCGTACGAATTCCTGTGCAGCAAGTCCAAACTGACGGAAGGACCCGACCCCAAGAACATCGTTCTGATCCTCAAGGCGCAAAGCATCCTTTTCTCCAGATACAAAGATGGTGAGAGTGCAACGGTTTCTGTCGCCGCACAGCACCACAATTTCCTCAGTCAAGTCCGCACTCGAACGAGTACAATATTGTTCGAGTCCTCGGATGTCTCTCTGCAGTGTTGGAGCCGTACAAGTACGCCGGCTACCCGATGCTGATCAAGACGATTCGGCTGGAGACGCACGACGACGCTCTGTTCAGCAAGTCGGCGCCGCTGCTGACGGCCGCCAGCGAACTCGCCTACCACACCGTCAACTGCTCGGCGCTCAACGCAGAAGAGCTGAGGCGCGAAAACGGCATTGAGGTGAGAAACTAACACACGCATGCGCACAAGACAAGGACGCACGGACGCGCACGCGCACTTCCTTGCGCAAGGTAGAGAAAATTGGGACGTAACGCAAACAACCTGTGACAGAAGGGTTGAAAACAGTGATGACTTCCTGCCTTTTGTTTCCAGGTTTTGCAAGAGGCGTTCTCTCGGTGCGTCAGTGTGCTCAGCAAGTCATCCAAACCCGAGGACATGGCAGTGCAGGTCAGTGGAATTTCGAACTGAATCCATCTGTGCTGAACTTCTTTGAGTGACCGACAGGCAAACACAAAACTTGTTGTTTGATTGACAGGTGTGTGCGCACGTGTCGCGATGCTATGGCGTCGCCGCCCAGTTCGGAGGTTGCAGGGAGAAGATCCAGGAGACGCCCACGATTGTCAAGGATTTGTGCCGGATCCTGTATTACAAGGTTAGTTGGGCGGACCCGGCTGGCAGTGTGGGAGAAGTGGACATGTAGCGCCGATGAGCTTGGGATGCGAGGGCATGTTGCGAGAATGTGTCGGTAACAAATAGCAAAGCCGCGTGTGGCACTCGAGAATATGAGAAATATCTTGAGGTGACACACGTGATAATTCCTTCTCCTGAGTGACAACTAGTTGCAAGGAGCGGAGGATTCTGTTAGGATTCAGTTTTGGGGCGTTTGTTGCAGAACCTACCGCAGCTGTGTTCGGTGGTGACGGAGTGCGTGTCGTCGTTCTGCATCGACTTCTGGCTGCAGACCAACCTTCACCAGACGGGCGTGCTCTGGCATCTGCTGCTGTTCCTCTTCCACTACGATTTCACGCTGGAGGAAGGAGGCGTCGAGAAGAGCGAGGGATCCAATCAGCAGGTGATTACGCCCGGAGAGAACGTGCAGGCGGTGGAGACTGCTGTTCAGCTGAGTGGTGGTGACTCATCACAGTTTCGTCAAAAAACACCACAAGCTTGTCCTCGCGAAGCACAAACGTGGCGGGAGACTTTGCGCGGTTCACCAGAGAATCATACATGAGACCAATGAGCGTTCTGGTGTGTCCTTTCCGCAGGAGGTGGCGAACCAGCTGGCTCGGTTGAGTCTGCGCGCATGCGCGCGCCTTGGCGGTTTCCTGAGCGACGACCTGGCGACACCTGACAACCCTGCCGTCAAGAAGTCACTCAGCGCCATGCTGACCCCGTACCTCACCCGAAAACTCTCCACCAAGTCACTGGATGAGGTGAGAGTGTATGTGCGTGTTTGTGTTCGAGTGTGTGTCAGAGAAAGAGTACCAAATGTATGTTGAGCGAGTACCACTTTGACAGTCACCCTGGCTTGATATCACCACCTATCCTGTCACACGGTTCACTGATCGACCTCTTGCAAAGTGTGCTGAGTGAGTCTGTGTGATCTTGCTGTAAATGTGCATCACTGGGCAACTGAACCCTGAACGAACGCGTGCGTCACTCTGATGGAACTCGGTAGTCTTCACACAGTGTGCCTCTGACCTGTCAGCGTGCCTGTGACCTGTCAGCAATCTCATTTGTGACCAAACACTGACGGCCTACGGATTTACATGTGTCTCTGTTGAACTTGTAGGACAAACAAGTAAGTGGCTGCTGCTTTCTGTGTTGGTGTACCTGGTGAAATGTACTTGTGCAAGCCCCTAACCGAATACAAGTTCCAGTGCTTCCCTGTTGTTGAACGAGAAATGTAGTAGCGTGTCTAATTTCAGTGCAAATGTTGTTTGTTTCGATTATCTGACCTCGCCATGTCTTCCCACAGTCCTTTCTTTTCAAATTTTGTCAGCTTGATTTGTTTTTCATTGTACTGGTTTCTTTTGTGTATGTTGCCATTTCCCCAAGGAAAACTTTTTTTTTCCAGCTCGTTTGTTCGATTGGTGTGACTGACATAACGCAAAATTGTTGGATAAGAACACGACAGGTCAAAAGAGAGGGAACAGATTGTCACGAGAAGTCGACACCACCAGAAATTATTCCTGCCGTACTTCACGGATGTGGCTTGTGTTCAGCAAATGGTCCCCAGTTGCTGCAAGACGCAAAACGTCAAAGCTCGAGTGGGACCCAGTGACATCGGTTTCACGATAAATTGCAGAAAAAGACACACGCACACACACACACACACACACACACACACACACACAGCACAACATTGCCAGGCACACAGTCGTGACTGGAATTCGTATGTTGCAGATCCTGAAGGTGCTCAACTCGAACACGGAGAACCCGTACCTCATCTGGGACAACGCGACGCGCGCAGAGCTCTCCGAGTTCCTCACAGACCAGCAGCAGCAGAAAATCAGAACGGTACGTGTCATGGTGCGGAGCAGCAGTGGCGGAGCCTGTCAGAAGTCGGCAATTGTGTCGTCACACTTGATGCACGAAAGAAAAATAGTGAACACACATTGGAATCCAGGGCGCAGTGCGAGTGAATTTGAGCGATTCTCGGTTCTCATCTCGATGCTGGTTGTTTCAGGGGGAGTGCGATCCCGCCCTGGGGTCCGAGTTCCAGTTCACCGTACATTCCAAAGAGCTCATCATCGGGGAAATCTTCGTGCGCATCTATAACGAGCAGCCCACCTTCCCACTTGAGGTGAGTGTCTCATGCAGTCTGATCCAGAATACTCATTACGTGTTGCTGATTTGGCGTCTTGTCAGGACATAATCTTGGTCAAGAGACAGCAACTGATGGTATAGAAAAGAACCCTGTTGACTTCGAGAAAGGACACACTCTCGTAACAGACTCAGCCAACAAACTTTCCACACAAAACTTTTCTCGTCACTGCTCATACAGGAGTGGAATTTGTTTTGCAGAATGCCAAAGGGTTTACGATCGACCTCCTGGACTACCTGGGATCACAAGCACAGGTAGTAAAGTCGACTTCATCGCGAGAAAAATATCTGAAATAGCTGCCTTCAACAGTGACCTGAAGTTTCTGGAGACGAACTCAGCGTTGTTGTATCTACATTTTAGATCAAACCGGGCATGAAAATTCCCAAAACTCCAGTAAAAACAAACTCAGATTTTCGAATTTTAAGACACGCGTTCCCAGCGTTTTTATTTTCGATTTGAATTTTGTTTGTTTTTGATATTTTTTGCGTATTTGTTTTTTGTCTTTTTTGGCCTTTGTGTTTTATCACAAAGCTGCTTACTTCCACGCCCAGGCTTCTTTTCTAAGTGAACATTGGCAGCGAAGAACACCCTTCAGAACGTAAAACACAATCCGGGTGGAGGGTCCTTGACAACGAAACGTGCGAAGAAGCGATCACCATCCTGTGTCATTTGTGAACAACTTTTGTTTCCAAAGTTACATTTGGCGTTGACTTCGAAACACAGCACTACTGAGTGCGCTGGTTTCCCTGGCAAGAAAACAGTGAAAGTTTCATTGAAACTGACAAAACGTTTTCTGATGAGCCGATACACATCAACCTGTCTTATCGGGGCATCTCAACTGTCTGGTTTGATCGCAGTTTTTCCGCGGCATTTGTCTGATATTTCGGTCGTGTGTTTCAGTATTTGCACTCGCTGATGTCGATGAACAGCGCGGGCGTTGTCAACACGAGCAACGAGAAACTGCTCAACGTCGAGATGGCGCTTGAGGCGCTGCGCAACGTCATCAAAAACCACCCAGGTGAGTCGTGACGTCACACTGAGTGGACGTCAAACACTCGTCTGGAAGGGGTCGTTAGTTGGCTCAATGGGTGTGCCTTGCAGACAGACAGGTTCAAAACCTCGTTCGGAATTGGGCGAATAGAAACGGTAGCATGTCAGACGAGTTGGCGAATTTGGGCAGCTTTGGTGGTGGAAATTGTTGTGTGATTGACAAGGGTTCTGGAAGATGTTTGCGACACAGAGACACAGTGAAGCTGCTCAGGAAATCAAACGAGTTGTGCGGAAGGGTCTTTTGCCCAACAGAAACACATAAAAATTGCTGAGGTTCTGGTACTGCTCAATCAGATGCAGCTCAGCGTAAAGAAGGTATTGGTGGCACCAATAGTGCAGTACTGTCACCACCACATCAAAACACACAGAAGCAATGAAATAGGATTTGAGAATGTTTCGGTTTCGAGACACGGTTATTTATTCGTGGCAAATTTTAAATTTTCAAACCAATTTGTGATCTGAATGAAAGAAATTCACCTGACCAAATCGAAATTGATGTGTTGTAGCCCGTAGGAAGTCGGATAAGGGTAAAGACAACGCGTTAATTAAGATTGATGCTGAGGGAACTAACTGAAGCCCATGTCAGGGTCTGAAGGTCACCGCTAACTCTTGAGCACTTGCTTCAACAAACAAGCACATCAAGAGTTTGCTTGTCCGACAGTGAGAAATTTTGTGAGGTTCAAATATGCAACAGACTGATTTGCCAATCAACGAAGCCTCTGGCAGAAGTTTTTGTTTCACGCTGATTTGTGCAGCGACTCTCGCTGAGCAGACTCGAGGTGTGTAAAAATGCTGACCCCAAGTCACCGAATAACCAAACTACCATTTTCGTAAATTTAAGGCTCAACAAGTAAGTCTTTTCAGTTCGCCAACATTTTTGCACCGCTACTTGTAAGATACCCTGTGCACAGCACGACACTCTGCAGAAGTCCCGATAGTTTGTCTTTTTGTTTGGGGGAGGGGTCTTGCGCAACGCTATCTTTGCGTCTAACATGGGGCGTATCACAGGTTTGGAAACGCCATGGTTGACGTTGAATGTCACAGCAATTTTTCACATTGCACTGAACAGTGCTTGCTTGCAGACAGATGTGTCCCAAGTTTTTTCATAACATGAAGGGTGGCCTACAATTCACCCTCTGTTGTCAAATTGGGCATCAAAAGGAATGTGCAGTGTTCAGTCAGAATCTGTATCACCTCAGGTGAGGAATCCTGGTTGTCAAACTGTACAGTCTGTTTTTGTTTTCAACTTCCGTAAGTTCTGTTTCTCCACATCCTTGGTTATTGTCTGGGCATGCCAACCCATTTTCACGTTTTCAAACGAGTTTTTTTCTCCATATTTGCACCAGACAAAACGCAATCCTAGTTATTCGTGTGTCCAGAAGGCCAGGTCTGTTCTGGTGTCTTTCGGTTCTCTCAGACAGAACATCAGCAAGGACTTCTCAGTTGGTACGTCCGTGCGAATTTGTTCAGTTGTTCTGACCCGCGGGTCACATTCCTGTGGGCGTCAAAGATTTGATTCCTTCACGGAGAACATTTCTCTGCTGCAGGTGTGGAGATCCAGTGCATCGGGCACTTCAAGCTGCTCTTCTCGCTGCTGCGCTGCGAGGGCTGCGCCAAGGTGCAGGAGTTCGCGCTCGAGGTCAGTTCCCTTCACGCGCACGTCCCGATTGAGTTGCATCTCTGCAAGCTGCAAATACACGTCACGAAAGAAACTGAGCGGAATCTGATGTCCGACCCACATCCAACTTCAGCGTCTTTCAAAGTGAAAGAGTAGACTCCAACTGAATGTGTTCCTCAGCGTTGGGGCTGTTCAGGGAGCAGGTGCCTGTATGACACACAATGGTGTCTGTTGTGTGTCCCCCACGTGCACAAAGTTGTGTCTCGTTCTCCGCAGGTGATCTCATCCGTCACGGGCAACCAGGAGTGCGTCAACGACATCGCCGCGTCTGAAGTGCTCGCCTTCCTGCTCTTAGTCATTCACATGCTACCAAAACGTGCGTACAAGGATTTCTGTGTTCACGTGCAGAGGACAAGTTTATACGCGCCGTGTGTTGCCCCAGAGAACAAAAAATCTCGGAGGAGACTCATTCACTGTGAGATCGAACCAGAGCATGTTCGCTGTTCTCTCAGTTCATTGGGTTTCATCAAGTACGCTGTTTCGATTCGAATACGGGTTGTCTGTTCGCACTGCTTGCACTCAGCCTTTGTCGTGTGCTTTGCAGTCAGTCCACTGGTACTGGAGACGTTATATCCCCTCACATCCAACACCAAACTGCTCAAGGAGGCTCTCAACAAAGGTAGGTTGCGTTGTTTCATTGAGAACTGCTTCAGACGGAAGCGTTTGCTGCTTGCAAAGTCCAGATTTCTGTGGTCTTGAAAACCAGGTCATTCATGTCAAAAAATGTGACAATGGAAAAACACGGTGTACGTTTGAATTTGCACAGAAATGCTTTGCCCCAGTGTTGGACAGAAGTCTTCAGCCGTGCTGTACGACAAACCTGCCGAACAAGAACGTGACATTGTGTGCCTTCCTTGCAGGTGCTCTGATCTACCTACTTGACCTGTACTGCAACGCACAGAACCCGGCGGTGCGGGAACAGACGGCCGAGCTCTTCGCCAAAATCCTCTCCGACAAGCTGGTCGGGCCCAAGGTACCGGCGGGGCGGGTGTGATCACGTGAGCGATCTCGAACGGATAAAGGACTGAAACCAACTGACTTAACTGCACATTTTGGCTGAAGTTTGTGCGAATCAGACACCACTGACCGGACCATCCTAGCAAGACCTTGATTTGTTTTCCTCCAGGGAAATAAATTCGTTGGGAGGAAATGTCTTGATCACATCACCCGAAAGATGAACAAAATACCGGTGGTTCAGAGATTGATGGACTGAGTCGACTGGAGTTTCTTACCCTGAAGCCATGATTCAGTCAGCTCCGAAATCATCACGTGTCGTAGCTTTGTGAGTTTTGTGTTTCAGGTGCGAATCTTGCTGTCCAAATTCCTGCCTCCGATCTTCATGGACGCCATGCGGGACAGTGCAGAAGCATCTGTGCACATGTTCGAAGGTCGGTGATCCAAAATGTGTTTTGCGGGTGTTTGCGAGTCAGAGTACAGACATGAAGGAACGAACAAGAAATAAACTAAGAACTGAAGGGAATCGCAGTAGCGATTTGAGCGGTCTTTCCGTTTTCTTTGACCCCACTCATTTTGTGCGCGGCTTCACATTTGCACTTGGATAGAGACACGTTTGCCTGTTTGTCACAGTTCTTCTCGTGTTTCCTCGCAGGCTCCCACGAGAACCCGGAGCTGATCTGGAATGACGAGGCGCGGGAGAAGGTGTCCGACACTGTGCAGAAAATGAAGCTGCAGTGAGTTGTGCCGGAACAAAGTTCTTCAACAGGCGGATACACCACAGTGACATGGACAGTACACATACTTTCTCTTCTGTGCAGGCACTTCAAGGCGCAGTACGACAACATTGAGGCGAAGTGGAATTTGTCGGACGATTTCCAAGTCGTCTACACGACGGTGCAGGGAGAGGTGAGGTCCCCGGTTCACAATCTGCTTCCTTGTCTAATGGTTGCGCGCAGATCGGTGTGTGATTCACTGGAGTTGTTCACGGCATTGTCAGACCTGTTTGACCTTGTATTGTTTTCCCTGCAAGGATCGGCAAGGTTTTGAGGGGCCACTAAGTGTTGCTAGTGAAGAGGTAAAAGATTCAGCTCTGCCAGGTTTTGTTTGTTGTAAATTTATCCTTTGTCTTGATGGCAACAAACCCCTCGTTGGTTTTCTAGAAAGCCTTGCAAAAATGCTGTTTTGGTCTTTCGACCGTGCCCTCACAACAAGGAAACCAAAGAGGCTCAGAAAAGAAGAGACAAGTTGTTCTTTTGTTGGTCTTCCCCTACTAGATTTCTGGCGTCATGAGCGTACGACACAACGCAATTTTTCCATCAAAGATTTTCAGAACCGGTTTGTTCGTTGTCTTGCCATGCCAACCGCGAACCATGTCCAACCCTTCCATCCTTGGCACCGGTGTCGAAGATACGTATTCGCCCGGGGTGCGGACTTCCAGTCTTGTTCATCACTTCGTCACTTTGCCTGTAGATGACGATAGGCGGCGTCTTCCTTCGTCTCTTCATCGCCAACCCGGGCTGGGTGCTACGCAAGCCGCGCGAGTTCATCGTTGAGCTACTCGAGCGCTGGTCCGCGCTCGTCTCCACACAGAGTCCAGATGTGAGTCTCCCTTCCACGAATCTCTCAAACCTGATAACCTTTGTGGCCCAGTGGAAGTCGCACGAGAGGGAAGAAACCGGCATCAAAAGGAAAACTCCACAAGTGAGGACGAGAAGTCTTGCCCTGATGCCCTCGAACAGTGACGCAAAGGGACCAGCAAAGGTTTGACTGTTTTGAAAACAATCGTCAGTGAGATGACACAAATGTGATGTGGACCAGACAGGGCGCAGAGAGTTATGAAGTTTTGTGTGAATCAGCCACTCTGCTTGAAATGAACTCCCACAGTCAGCTGTTTTTGGTTGTTCACGCAACGCATGCGCTTCAGGGAGAGGAGCTGGAGACGATCACGTCGGCGATCGTGGCGTTCTTCGAGGCGCAGCCCGCCATGCTGGACCAAGTGCCAAACCTCGGCCACATCCCCAAGGTGTTCAGCGCCATGACGTCACGCAACGACGCCATCCCGAAGGCGGCGTTGCTCGTGGCGCACCAACTTGCAGCCAATGAGGTAAGGCGGTCGGTGTCACGAGGGACTGGTGTTTGTTGTGTTTCTCTGCGTTACGGTCACAGTGCATTGCCAACTGTGACAGGTCATTTGGAGAAAACAAGTGTCTGGTCAGGTTTGATCGAAATAGTCCAACCTACAAGGTCCAGAACCAGTCGAAAACGAACGAATTCACTCACAAAGCACACATGCTGGCGAACTGCCAAAGGTGGTTTTGTTGGAGTGATCACAAACACACATACACACACACACACACACACACACACACACACACACACCAAGCTGGCTTTGTTTTCAGGTGTGCATCCGGTCGATGGCGCAGACGGAGTGCATCGGACCGATGAAGCTGGCGATGAAGCTGCGTCGCGACATGATCGGCGTCGCCGCCGAAACGCTCAACCGCATGTTCCAGCAGCAGCAGGACCAGCTCATCGAGCAGGTGCGGTTCCTCCAGGAGTCACTGCTTGCTCACGTTCCTGATCCCATGCACCTCTGGAACAAAACGGGGATTTTTACTGACCCGCTGCAAAGTTGAACAGTGCCTTTGGTCACAATGGAGTTTTGTCCCATGTTGCCTGGACCCGGCTGCGTTTGTTTCAGGCTCTGAAGGCGGAGATGGTGGAGTTCATGGTGCGGCTGCTGGAGACGGGGACCGAGGCGCTGGAGAACCCGGCCGCCACCAAGGCGCAGATCGTGAAGGCGATCAAGGCGATGCAGAACTCTCTTAACTACGGCGAACAGGTCCGTTTTCTTCCCAAGTGTCTGCAAGTGAGCAGAACCTCTGCAAAAGTTCACTTCAGATGGGAAACCTTTGTGTATTCTTTTGCCTTTACAACATTCCAGTCGACAATACCTTGGTGTTTGTTGTGGAGTGAAACGCTTTCGCGATCTTTGTACAGGTGACGAACATCTTGGAGCGGTTCCCGGTGTGGAAGGAATACAAAGACCAGAAGCACGACCTCTTCATCAGCGACCGCCCCGTGTCTGGCTACCTGACAGGTGAGGTCACTTTTTAGGAACAGATCCGAGAGTGGTGGCGGGTCCTTCTCTCTCTCCAGTAGAATTGCTCGCTCTGTCGGGTGTGTCTGGATCGCGTGTTTCAGAGAAAACGGAAGTCTCGCCAAACAACACCTCAATGGAGTCACATTTGGTCGTTTTAATAAGTTGAATGTTTGATCTGGTCTGCGTGTGCAGGTAGCAACTCATCTCAAGGTACTGTGGCATGTGGTTTTTGGTCTGAAATATCCAAAACCGAATGCCCTGAAATGTCAGGTTGACCCCATTGACAGTGTGGCTTTGTGTGGCTTGATCTTTGCTAGTATCGGACTGAACCAATGCAATGCACGCCTCAATGTCATGTGTTGTGTTTTGTTTTTGCGAACATGCTGGAGTACAGTACTCGGTTGGAACGTCTTGTGCAGACAACAGATATGATATTTCTTTTGAAAGTTACTGTACCTTTCGTTCCCAGAGCAATTTGGACCACGGGGGACAAAACAGACCACACGAAGGGCTCGCTGAACTGTTTCCGTGTGTACATTACTTTATTCTACTGTTGCAGGCCCAGGTGTGGCAGGCTACCTGACCTCAGGCACCTCTTCCAGAGGGCGGTCAGCGATGCCCGACGCGCCTCCCCCAATCGAACCGCACGAGTAGACTCGTCCAGGGTTGCAGCACAAATGTCCCGAGCCGCCAAACAACACATAAAGCAACACTACGTCAGTGGGTGGACGTGTGCGGCAAACTTTCAATGGCCCGTTGCTGCGCTGGGGTCAAATCAGCTTGCCACACAACAGTGTTTGAGAACGACACCCTCACGACTTCGCACCAGACTCTGCCTTCATCCAGGGCGATCACGTGGAAACAAATTCAAGCGCATGAACAGTGCTGAAGGACCATTTCCGTGCAATATGTTGTGAACGGACAAAACACGAGTACACCCGACCCATCATAGTGAAGGCTATGAGTTGACTGTGATTTTACTCAGTGGTAAACCGTCTGTAAAGACTTTGAACAGGGCATGTTATCCACAATACAGTGTATGTTGAGCACGCTTCTAATGAAGGGAGAGGCATCCCTTCACTCAGTCACGAAACACGAGTACACGTGGGTTCATGAGTGTGTTGAAAGCACCACCACTTGGTGTTGTCAGTGCATATTTTTCGGGTCTGACAATGTTGAAAATGACATTTTCTTGGGATTCCGGTAAATTGTTTCACCGTCGGGCGAGCGTGACATCACATTCTAGTGATTAAAGTTGAGATTCTTGGTAGCGCCCTCAAATGTGCAAAGGTCTTGATGACTTGATGGTTCGTAATCATCAGTATTAATTGACGGATTTTCCAGCTTGTTCATAAACACGCGAGAAAGAAAGAAAGAGCCTTTGGTTCTTGGTCACGATGTGAACATTGAATGTTTGGATCACTTCATCAATGGTATATTTTTCAACACGCAGGTTTTCATCGTGAGAGAAACGAAAGAGATTTTGTACATTTCAGAGGCTTTGTACTGAGTGAGTACCTCAGTGCAATTCACTTTGTATTGCTTTATTCAAGGTCGTGTGGGAACGTGGTTAAAATTTGATGACCGAAAGTTTCGACAGATGCTCGGCAAGTGTGTCTGTGACAATAACCATTCATTCCTTGCCTTGCATGCAACACGGGAGAATGCAAGCTCGAATCATGGGTTTTGAGTGGAACACGCGCATTTTAAAGGAAATATCAAGTTCTGTATCTGTGATGAAATACATTGTACAGAATGTGAAGTTCAGTCATCTTTCTGAGGCAACTTCATTCTTGAAGTAGATGTAGACTGGTCGTAGAGTTTGTCATTTTGTTCGTTGTTTCGTTCGTTCTTATCAGTCAGAAAGGAAACGTTTATTGTCGACTTGTGTGAACTTTTGTTGCTTCGTTAGGCATTTGCTTTTCATTACTTGTTTTTGAGGTCCTGCTTTTCGCTGAAGTACAACTACCGGTACTCTGTTCACGTTGCACTTAATTTCAATTTTGACTTGAATTCAGATGAAGAAGCTGCGCTTGCTTGGACGAATGTGTGACTGTTTGTGCTGGGAATTCTGTTCTGTACGATGTTTTGTGTGCAAAGTGGTTGTAGAAACATGCGGAAGAACATCGGCATTCATGTAGATTCACGCATTGTGGAAACGAGAATTTTTCACGCAAACGTGTGTCCGCTCATTTGTAAGTCGCATTGTTACGGAGAAGCACGGAATAAACCTCACCAGAGAAGAGAACTCGACTGTTTTCTTCTTTGTTTCATGTCTGCCCTGCGTTCGTTTTCGCAGGTTCCTTCATCCAGATTCGAGCATTCAGAGAGGGTTGGTGTCAAACGTCAGTCAAGGACTTTCTCGCGTTTTGTCCGTTTCAGCTTCTGAAAATATCCAGCAAATCCAGGATTTAGCGCAAGGCGTTTGGATGAGGTTCTCAAATTTGAACATTTCAAGTGAAAGAGCCTGTTCTCTTCGTGCGGAAGTTGGGTTCTCATGGTTCTGGACACGCAAGAGAATGGCCCGTAGAGTCTGCTTTTTCTGCAGTCCAGTGAACCTATAGTCTGCGTGTGTTAGAATCTGCTTGGTGTGTGTGTGTGTGTGTGTGTGTGTGTGTGTGTGTGCGTGCGCTCGTACTTGTGGGCGGATGCAGCATTGGATCGAAGCCAAATCCGCAGGGGTCCTGTACTGATTCGAGAAACTTGTCCGAAATGGCAGGGAGCGAGGGGGGGGGGGGTGTCTTCATTCCTGCTCTTCATCTTTCATGTCTCTGACCACTGGTCTCTCATCTCGGAGAACTGGTGTCTATCCACCCCCTACCCCACTGTTGTGTGTGTGCGGCGGGGGGGTGGAGGTCTTGTATATCTATTCGCTGGCAAGTTGCGTAGATCAAGACTATGTGACCTTGAATGCAAAAAGTAAAATTCGACTGACAAGCAGAATTGGCACACATTGCACCGCAACAATTCAATTTTTCTGCTGAAAATAAAAACACCGGAGGCCCAACCAAACATGACCAGCTGATTCTTGGAACTGTCTTAACAGGGAAGGAATTCCCTGTGCGTCACATGATCCACTTGTGACGTCACAATTTCGACGTCTCCCAGATTCGATCGGCAAAACAAGCATATTTTCACAGGTTTGTTGTCCTTTCTATTGCAAACAGCACCGTTTTGTGTCTTGTGTTTTCTCTGCCCTTGTTTGGTCATAGTTTGGTTTGTTTCAATTGTCTCTTCAGTCGCTTCGTTTCACATGAATGCGCAGGTGGACAGTCTTGAGACAAGACTCCACTCTGCGAAGATTCTAGACCAGAATATTCCGACTCCTCCGACTGGAGCCGGAATCAGCAATAGATCCACAAGTTGTTGGTTTGTATGTCTGCAGCATGTTCAGTGCCGGGGTATGAGGAACCGCTCTGCACATGTTGGTTCCGTGCATGCGTGTGCAGATCTGTAGATCTGTCTACGGATTCGTCCCGCGCAATTTTGTCGTGTTCTGAATCTCCGCAAAAAGTTTGTTTTCTTTCAGTCTGTCTGGTCTGGATCATTTCGGTTGACGCGGTATGGCAGACCCTTTGCAGTGCACCAGATCATGTGGCCAAACGGCAGACGTGGACGATGAACCAGGTTTTCTTTCGCTTGGGTTTCTTGTCTTGGACCACATCGTTTAGTTTCGTTTTTGAGGGTTCGTCCAGTCAATCTGCATGTACTCATATACTCTCTCCTTCTCACTGCTCGCAGAGCGCCCGCGCGCAGCGGACTCGTCGCTTGGAGAGGTCGGGATTTCCGCTGCGTTGATGCCGACCTCACCACTGGAGGGCCTGCTGTCGTCCGGTGACGCACAACCTGCTGGCCTCTTGCAAGACTACAGGGGCCTGTTTCCCGGTAAATCAGAAGAATGAATCTGGTTCCCATGCGTGGTTAGTCCCGTTATGTGGTGGTCCAGCATCGTTCCAGGTGCGTTCTGCTGGATCAGCCTTGGCGAAACATTCATCAGGAAAGAGGGCGAGGGTGTCTTGTCCCTCCAGACACAGGCTCGCTTCACGGTTTCAGACATCTTTGTCGCCACCTGGTAGCTCCATTGTGCAGACATTTGAACGATCCTCAGTCTCAGCTGAACATTCTATTCCAGAACGTGCACTCTTGAACACCCAAGAGCCTGGAAGCGCCGAAACCATTTTCCAGCTGTTCAAAAGTTTTCGCTAATACGCGGTTGAAACGAACGCTCCAAGTTGGGCTTCAAACACAACCTGCCGGAAACATGCACGCATCATTGACAGGCGGGACAGCTCGGCTGCGGAAGATTTGTGCGGATCAGGAGATTTACGAAGTGGAAGGAGTCGACATGGACCTGGGCACTCTGCAGCCTGTGAGTTCTCTTGCTTTGGCCCTGCGAGCATACGTGTACGCTCGTAATGTTCGTGTTGCGCAAATAAATGCTTCTTGTGGTTTCCATGCGAATCTTTTGTGCGTACACCTGCATGCGCTGTGGAAGGTTTTTTTTTCTCAGAATGCGTCGATCAAAGTGTTCAGCCTGCCCTCTCCACTTTTCAGGTTCATTTAGACAGAAGTGAAGTGAGCGTGGAGCCGACCATCAAGTTCCCAGGGGACTATCATGCGGAAGAGACCTCCGTTGCCGCAGCCAACCTCGCGTCCTACATGCAGGTCTGCGTGCATTTTGTGTGTGTGTGTGTGTGTGTGTGTGTGTGTGTGTGAGGGGGAATCAGGCGGAAGAACAGTGTGGGCAACAACAACGCTGGTCCGCAAAACTGACAATGTTCGAGTGCACGTCGTGTTGCCCGCAGGAGGACGACGACAGTGGGGACGAAACGTTCAGCGAATTCAACAACCCTGTCACTGAGATCGACATGTTACGGTGAGAAGGCTTTGCATCAGGTGAACCACTTCGTTGTCAGTGTGTGTACCGCAACCAATACGAGTACAGCTGGAGTTCTCGCAACACGAATTTCACAGACGTTGGTTCGTACTTGCAGGGCACTGGTGGAAAACGACGCGGACTCGATGTCTTCAGACTCCAGCTGCGGGTGAGCCTTGAAATGTTGGTCGTGCTCATTGTGCCAGCAGAGAGCTTCTTGTTGTGGATACCTCGTATCAGAGTTGGTGTTCTCCATGGTTCTGCGTGTGCATGCGTATTTCAGAAGCTGGAGTCCAGAAAAGGAGACAGTGTCACCAAGGCTTCGGCCTCCACACAAAGTCATGAGCAACCTCGGTCAATAGTCGTTTCGCCATGCACTCACTTTCCTGTGATGTTTCTGTTTTGTTTCAGACGTTGCTTTTGGTTTCAAACGTATTTCGTCACAAACAAAGCAATTCAAACTCAGATCCACATCACCACCAATTCTTGCCAACAACATTTGACTTCTCTCCCTGCAGATTTTCCGTGGACTCCATTGTTTGCAGCAAAGAAGGAAAGTGCTTCCTCCCCGAAACCCGACTTGACATCCAGTTTTACGTGAGGTTCTGCCGTTGACATGCTTGAGGAAACCCGTTGAGTACCGGTATATTCCTGTCTCAGCCTGGATGCGGACGGATGTTTTCCCGCCGCAGGTCGGTGAGTCGGGTGAAGTTTGTGGAGGACCCTGACGGCTTCGTGCTGCCCGCCGGACAGACCCCACTGCGCAGGGAACTCAACTCCAGATCCAGTCCTTACAGGTTCGCGCTCTCAACTGTCTTTCACCGTGCTCGTTGTTTTTGCCTGCGTGCGAAGTCCTGGCTGCCGGGTGGCGATTTGTAAGCAATTGCTTCAAGCCGGACAGAACCGAAACAGGGTTTGGAAATGTTGCAGGGTGACGCCGCATCCGAGTACAGGCCGCACCGTGATGCCGGCTGCTCTCATCGCAGAAAGCGATGCTGCCGCCTGCAACAGCAGCAGCAGAAGCAGCAGCAGTTCCGGCACAGAGTCCAGCTTCGGCCAGTCTCCTGCACTGACCACCCTCCCTCAAACGCTGTCCACCTCAAGCCAGTCCGCCGCTCAGGTCAGGAGCGCACAGGCGCAAAGTTCTTCTCCACACCCAGAAATTCCATTCCAAGTCACGGCTCACCAAGGGAGTTTGGTTCGACGTCAAGGAGAACCTTGGATGCTTGTTCACGCGTGCACGCGTATTTCGGTACCAAGGTCGCGGGAATCATGCACTTGTCTCAAGTGTCAGTGCTCCACACGATGATGGTTGATCCCTGTTCAACAGACACCGGTGGAGCATTGCGCGCTGCGCGTCCCCAACAACACACCCGAAGACGGGGCGGGCGTTAGTCCCGTGGTGCTCTCTGCCGGCCGACTCCAGGTCGCACGCGCGCTGCCTGCTGACCGTTTCACATCGCCAACATTTGCAGTCTCTCGAGTCACGGAGTGTGCATGTAGCTTTTCTACAACTCTGCGATCTCTAAACATGTCGTACGAGCTCGCATCGTGGTAGAAATGGGTTCTCACCCCACAAAAAGGTTCCTGTTCAATCACACAACTCCTTTCTCGAC
>JAAUXT010030074.1_pt1 | contig 45370 bp, 57 predicted proteins | sample 7278171 | NCBI WGS metagenome assembly JAAUXT01 (sample SAMN14350112, study PRJNA611818) | marine sediment metagenome | isolation source: surface marine sediment (1.8m) | place: French Polynesia: Moorea | collected 2018-08
CACGGAAAATGCTCCGTGGCAAGTTGAGTTGCCACGTAAAAAATGGCTGTTTTCAGACCGCACGTTGGACCGCGCGTCAGCTCGCACGTGGTGCACCTAAACCTCTCTAATGATGGCCAGCGTGCAGTGCGAAAAAAAAAAAAAAAAAAAAAAAAAAAAATGTGGACAAGAAAAATGACAAAAACGAATAAGAATGAAATAAACAATTGCTGACTGCCTGTCAAAATTTTCTTTGCATTTTTTCAAATTATTTGAAATCCAAATGCTCGGAGATTTCTCAGCAAAATTGTGAGAACTGGTTGCGGACAATCACTGCAATCTCATGCAAAACAAACTCAAATTCTCAAAATGGTGTTGCCATTCTATATGCCTGTGTTTTTGTGTGTTGTAATTTGAGCATTGTGTTTGTGTTATATGTGCTAGATGACTGGATCCTGGGGAATTAAAAATTCACTTTGACCGTCTCAGTATTGAGTGCCGAACTGTGTAGTATCGGTTATATTCTCGGACAAGAGTGACAAACATTTTCTGTCACACCTGCGCAGTGCATGATGGGAACGAATTTGACTTGGAACTTTGATAAATTCTAAAGTTTGTCTCAATTGTGGCACCTTCAGACAGTATCATTGCTCACACTATCAAAACATGAGTTCATTTGAAAGCAGCGTGAAAGAAGAAGATGAGCGATTGATCGAGCATGAAACAGTGAGTGAAAATTTGGAGACTCAAAATCCGGCGTGCAATCAAGAGGCGCAGCAAGCACAAACGGCAAACGTCGAGGCGACTGAAGATGGGGATTCTTCTGGCTCTGTGTCTGACAATCGAGACCAGGGAAACCGAGCAGCCCGCGTACAATTCAACAAGAATCGAAAAATCATCATCCGCAACGTCCCACCTGTGACATACGAGGTGAGCCCTGATTGACAAAAAGTCTGAATTTGATCTATCTTCGCAATAATGTTCAAGATGTTGATGGGACACACCTTGACGGCCCAATCTTCTCACTTTGAAAAAGAAGTGGCGCAGTGAGGAGGAAACCTTGGGGAGTTCAAAGTGATCTATTTTATGAGGTGAGGGGGGGGGGGGGCTTGACAGGTCGCGTGTGTTGGTGTGTGCGTGTTGATGAATCAGGGCAGTGCTTGCACACTGTTGGATTGTGAAAATACGCTCGGGTCAAAATGGCACAAGATCTTTTTCACATGGGCGATCGCAGTGTGGAAAGATACCAGTTGTCTCTGACATGCTCACTCAGAACAACACACCATTCAGATAAATTGTAAAGCTCATTTGGCTTTTGTGACATAAGTCCACAACAAAACTCCCTCAACAACAGTCATATTGAGCAAATCGAAGAAGAAATAGAGAATAAGAAAAGAAACAGACTAGACGTTCTCAGAATTGTGAGGTATTTTTGAATCTGAATGGAGTGTCATTCAGACCTTGTTGATTTGAACTTTTAACTCTGGTACCTTTCCACAGGGCTGATTGCAGAATGAAAAATACCGTGTACCATTTTCATACGAGACCATTCGACCCACGAACAACGCAGTCCTGTTGTTCCTGCCCCTACAAACTACTACAGTCGAGAGATTGCTTGCTGGGTGCAGACCAACTGGCCACGCATTGCGCAAATCTCACAGAGACCGCCTCAGACATTGTTGCCAATTGGACTTTGCCTTTTTCAGGAAGTGAAAGATTTTTTGAATGGATACTCAATAGACAACATTTCAATCAGCAAGAAGTCGAGACACGGTACGATTTTTTTAGTAATGTTTTCACTGCGCTGTCTTTCCCACTTGATGCCTGTTACACAGTAGACAAGAGATCCAGCGCGGTCATCACACATTGCTTGGAGACGGCAAAATAGTTTTGGATTGCCGAAACGCCCCGAAACACCATCCAACACTTGACAGCAAAGTACACAGACATCTGTTTCATTGTCCCAGTTCAACAACGCAAAATGGCCCCTCTCTCGCCAGTGTTCTTGTTTGGTTTCGGTTTGTAACTTCTTGTGAAGGATGACTGGCAGGTCAAAAATTGTATTGAGGTTCGAAGTGTTTTCTTTCTTTTCAGCCATTGTTACGTTGGTTGACGGTGACAAGGCAGAAGAAATTTGTGTAAATCTGCGAGACAAGCAGCTTCTGGACACTGATGTCACTGTTTCTGTCCATCCGAACGACAATTTGCTTTGCGTGGCTCATCTACCATTCAATCTTGAAGACCAGGAGTTCTCTGACATCGTGAGTGAATTCGGTGGCGTGGAAAGGTGTTTTCTGCTGAGAAGTGATTCGGGTAAGTTTGATTTCTTGCCACGTAGATGTCTCACAAAGTAAGATTTTTTTCCCATGCAGATGTAAAGAATGTCTGTCCGCACGTGGATTTACTACACATCGTAAACACCGTTTTGCTTTGCAGGAAAAAGCAAGGGTTACGGCTTCGTGGAATGGCAACACAACAAAGAAAAGTCGAGTCAAGCTCGGCAAATGATCGACAACAAGAGGATCGGATCCTGCACTTTACACTGCGAATTCTTGGAGCCTACAGTCCTCAGTTTTGAAGACCTCCACTCGAAATGTATTCGCGTGGATCATTTACCACCAAAGAACAATTACGAGGCGGAATTGAAGGATCTGCTGAGCCGCATCGAAGCTCCGATCTTCTTTCGGGTAAGTCACTGACCCTTTGTGCGAACAAAGGTCGAAATCGAAAGAAGGAACTGCGGTTTTCTTTTCCTGACCGGGACACACTCTGACCAGCAAAATTTACTCCTTTGCTCACATTCAGTTCTGATGATGCGTTTGCTCCTTTGTAGCTGGGAGTGCGGAGCGAAGGTCACGAGTTCGCGATCGTCGGATACGCAGACGCGCTCGCTGCGGAGAGAACTCAGCAAGATGTGAACGGCTTCATGCTGAACGGCCACAGGATCCGGGTCACCTTCTGCATACCAGGACAGAAACCTGACGACATCTTTGCTATGCTCATGGCTGTAAGTTCTGTTGGCTGGCGTCCATTAGTCGGTTGACGTTGCACCCAAGGAAATGTCTCGGGTGCGAAATGAACTGGCGAGCTTTCCAGATGTGGTTTGTTCTTTGGTTGATGTATTTGGGTTTGGAATACCGGTACGTTTTGTTGATCTCACTTGTTTAACTCGACCATTCCAGAATGCGGGAAACAAGATGACTGGATTGTTGCCGCCGCCACCCAGTCTGTTGGATGTGAAACCCAACTTGATGAATTTGGCGGTGAACCCGCCCAGTGCGAGCGGTGGGAATCGGCCTGCAGGCCTCATGAACGAACCTGACATCACCAACCCTGCCATGCAGAGCCTGCTCGCTCAGTCTCCTCAAGGTAAAGTTCAAAATGAGTGATGTAAAAAGACTAATCAGATGGCAGATTTGCGCTGAAAACAGTCTGAACTTGTCACCACAGTAAAATCTCATGTACACAATACCGCACGTCAAATACCTGCGACGCAATTTGCTGTTTTGTTGCGTCAGCGCCCAGCTTGTTTGCATTCCAGTGCTGCAGACGTTCCAGATGGTTCTGGCGCACCTGCAGCAGCAGAACGTGACTCGGCTTCAGAGCGCCAAACCAGGGCTGCTCGGAATGGCGCCGCACATGCCCCACAACAACTTGCTGCTCAACCCCAACATGCAGGTCGCACTACTGGCCGTCATCCTCGCCTCGCAGATCCAACAGGTCCGTCTGTCGACAGTGTCACATCTGTTGAAAGAAGAACAATGACCACACCTTGATCCAGTCGTGGGTCTGTTTGAGAGTTGGGTGACCAAATAAAAGAGTAAAATTTGGCTCCTTTAAATGTGGTTTTCTTTTGTGAAGGTTTTGTTTTTGTTGTGTTTTCGGTTTTTGGCCAAAATGGTTGAAAACTGAGTCTTGGTGTGAGCAGCTGTTTGTTGGCACTTTTCATTGTTGACTTGAGAACCTTTTTGTGTGAACCTTTTTGCTGGAGATTCATCTGTCTTGCAGGCACAGCCGTCGATACTGAACAACCCGTCACTCCAACAGATGATCTCAAACAGCATGCAGCAACAGTCGAATATGGTGAGAATTACGTGGCTTATGATACTCTTGATTTCTCTTGGTGTCGTTGACATCATTCTTTTAATGTTTTCAACCGTGCTTTTTCAGTCGCGCCCGTCTCTGCTGGGAAACCCGATGATCGCTCAAGCAAACATGATGCTGCAGACGAGCAACCTCCTCAAGATGCTCGGCGGTCCAGCGCCAAATGCTCAGAACATCAACATGAGCATGTTCGCCAACTTCAGTCAGTTGGTGAACATTCTGCAAGGATTCAGCGGACCTCAGTTGGACACTGGAGGCAGCGCAGGCCCGCAGCAGAGGCCGAACTCGGTTGGTGTATCGAGTGGGGTGCAGAGCAGCGGAAACGCACCAAAGGGTTTGCTCGGGGACGCACCGAATTCCCAGTCATCAGGTGCTTTGCTTGGAAATGGACCCAGCGACAAGGAGTCGGGACCTCCAGGACTGCTTGGTGACAGACCCGGTCAGACGAATAACGCGGGAGCGGCCAGCAGCAAACCTGCACCATTGCTGGGAGACCGACCTGGAGCACAACAGTCGCAGCAGAGCTCCGGTTCAGGCCCAGCTCCCTCCCTGATGGACATACCGACCGCACCTGGACCCGCCAATCCACTTCTGGCGCTGTTCCTCGAGCAGCAAATCCGCCAACAAATGATCATGCAAAACAACGAAAAACAAGACAATTTCAGTCAAGGAAACAGTGGCAGTTTAAAAAGGCGCCACATTTCTGTGAGTAACAGTGGCAATATGCATGCGCCTCAGAGCCAGTCTTATCACAGCAGCGCACCTGGCGGTTTGTTGCCGACTCCGAGCGGCGCACACAGACCGCTGCTGCCCCACCCACCTGGAGACGCCGAATCGATGCGAGCGCTTTTCAGCGCGAATTCCAGCTCGAAGCCTTCCAATGGTTTGTTGCCTACCCCGGACTATGTGGGGGATGGAATCAAAGATGAGACTGGCCGAGTTCCACACTTGATGCAGTCATTTGTTTCGGCTGGAATGTCCCACCCCGGAGCAGTTCCTGGAGCCAATCGAGACGACCTGAATAGTCCAGCCAAAAAGTTCATAAAGATGGACGGAAGCCGGGGCGACAAACAAGGTGTGAGATCCAGATTGTTTTCCTGTGATACCTGTGTGCAGTTATTGTTTGTTGTTAGAGTCTTCATGACGGCGTGATCTGTCACACAGGAACTGGCTTGCTGGGAGACATGCCCGACGCGATCAAAGAGCGAATCATCGGGTACGCGACAGGCAGATCGTCAAACCTGGACGACAAGGATGACGAGGAAAATGGAAACAAAGACACCAACTCGTACGATCCTACGACTGGATACTGGGCCAAGCAGGTCTCTGTAACCTTGTATCTTTCTGTGCGTTTGATTTGAGGATATACCAGCAAATGAAAGTGTTGCACCGTACAATGTACCGTGTTGTAGTTGCCAGAAGACACAGTGTGTGTGTGCGCGCGCGCGCGCGCGCGCGCGCGTGTGTGTGTGTGTGTGTGTGTGTGTGTGTGTACAGAAGGATGTGTGACTTGTGCCAGTGGCATGTCACAACTTCTGTCATCCATTCTCTTGAGGACAGAAGACTTGACGTTTCAGGGTGTTTTATGGATGGAGTATAGAGCACACCGCACACGGAGCGTTTGATTGCAAGACGAAGTTTGCGGGGTCGTGTGAGATCCAATGCCAGTGGAATCTACGAGTGTTCGAAATGAAATGCGCTGTGATTTTGCAGAGTGATTACGGCTACGGATACAATATGTCTGCTGAACACTGGCAGTCGACTTACAGCAGCACGTACGACTCTTATCAAGGACAGTACTCCGATCAGCAGGTATCCTCGTTTGTAAAAAAGGCTTTCAAAGCAAAATGTACTTTCCGCACTCAAAAACAGTGTGGGCAATGTCGTGTGAAATTTGCATTTCCTGAAAGCCTGTGAAACATGTTTCGTGTTTTCCTTCAGAAGAGAAACCAGTACAGCAACAACCAGTCTCAATCGAGTCAGCAGCAACAGCAGCAGAACTGGTATCAGCAGGGAAGCGAGTACAGCCAGTACTATCAGCAATATTACGACCAGAGCCGCCCGTCGCAACAACAGCAACAACAGCAAGGAGGATACTACAGTCAGGCGACCTACTCGGGACAGGTTGGTCTGGATGAAAGCGAGAGTTGTCGAGTTTTCAATCTGTGAACACGTAGTTGATTCTTCATAGATTTTGCACTGCAGCTCCAAGATGCAGCTCTTGTCTCTTTCTCTGCAGCCTTACAGTTACGGCACCGGAAATCAGGCGCAGTCAAGTTGGTCAAGCTCGCAGGGATACCAGGTACGTACGATCAGCTGTTCTCTGTACGTTTGAGTGCTCTGTCTGGTCAACCTTTGTCATTTGGGCGACGGATTGGAAAAGAACGTTTTGGTCCAGACAGATTTAGCAACATGGAGCTCGAAACGATTTGAGTGGTGGCTGTGCAATCTCGTCCTCAGGAACAAGTTTCGGCTCCGAGCTACTTTGTTCCAAGCAAGTCATCTTTTTCTTGCAGATTTTGCCCGGTGCTGCAAATGCCTGCGGACTTTGTGCCTTCTAAGGAGGACACATTGTTCCAGTAGGGCCCTGGGAGTGAATGGTTGTGTGCAAGTTCGTAGCTGAAATTCGTGCATTGAGTAGTGGCACAAGACAGACTTGCTGTTGGAAGCATTTTGTGATCATTATCAACAGAAACCCTTCTGGAAGTGTCAAGTTGATTGAAGAAGACACTGAGAGAAATTGAAGCAGCTCTGTCTTGTATGTGTTCATTTCGGAAACTCGCAACATGGTCAGCCGACAAAATGTGAGAATGTGAACGTGTGAGTGTGACGCTGATTTCTGCTGTGTTGAATGTGACCACATTAAAATTACCTTCAGTGTTGTTTTACTCTAAACGGAAGCTTGGCCACACAGCCTGTTGGCGAATGGGGCTCTTCAAGCTTCAGAATTCACATTTTCAGCTGCAACAGAAGCAAGAACGTCGTCATCTTTCTCCACCAGCTCTTGTCCGAAACACATTCACGACCCCCTTTCCCTTTCTGCACACCACTTGATCGAATTCAAAACCGGATTTTCTCCAGAAATTCTCTGGAATTATTCGTTTGCCATCATTGAGTTTCACTTTCTTTATTTTCTTGCGTTGCCCTCAGCGATTGAACCACAGACAATTGTTTTTGTCGTGGGTTATTTTTTGTGACGGAGTGAAACGGATTTGTGTGGTGATTGCAGGATTCGTCTGTCGCGGCGCCTCCACCGCCGCCGCCGCTCCCGCCGGAACCCAGCAGCAGCAAGATGGACCCCTGGACGGTGATCGCGCCTTCGTCGGGTGGCGCAGGCTCCTCCAGTCAGGTGTGTTTGTGTACACATTTCAGTTCGACGGATACGATGTGTGGTGTCTTGGCAAGATAAACATGTGAGCAGATGAGCTCTCTTGATCAGTCCTCCTCACAGACTCCCATCATTTCTTTGCAGAGAGCGGAGCCCCCTCCACCTGGAACGCAGCCGCCCGGTTTTCGTATACCGGTGAGTGAATTCCATTTTTCGCAGCACCTCAGCACATGACCCGGTTGAAGGAAAGTTCATGTATTTCCGGAAGTAAGTACGGTACTTTTATCGAAAGTCGAATCTGGTGAACGCATCAAACACACAGTTGTGGTTTTGGTTTCGCAGCCCGCGGTGGGAACGCCGGTGGGAGGAGAGCGCGGCGACAAGAAGCCGCACTTGTTACCGTCTCCGGAGCCCAGTCCGGACGGACACTACGTCGGGCAGCACTCGCAAGGGCTCGGCGGCCACTATGCAGATTCGTATGTAAAGCGCGGGAGGCTCGACATCTAGAGGAGAAGTGCACTTTGAACCTGGGTCAGCGAAGTGTGCAGCTGAACAGGTGGATTGTTGAGACTTTCATTGTTTCAGTTGCACGTGACGTGATCACATGATGTTTATGTGTGATAATAGGAGATCCGATCCACGAGGTGTCCACTTGGCACCGATACAGCAGACGCACCTGATCCGCACGTGCAGATGATTTGAGCTCGTTGATTTGGGGTGAACTGCTCACAAAAGTAGCATTCCGTGTGTTCAGCATTGTCGAGCACAGTTGCCGCAGACATGACGTTGATTGGGGCACCACAGAAAAATACCAATGAAAGAACAAGCTGAAGTAGTTTGAAGCAGACCAATTTGGCACCCTTCTCTGACATTTGTGCATTAACCATTCTGACAGGGCTTGTGCGAAGTGTGCAAATTATATTTCCTGACCGAGACTGTTTGGTTCGTTTTCACGATTTGTGACGACTGTCAGTATCTTCTACTCCGCTAAAATTTGAGAAAAAATATTTGTCAATTCCAGTAAACGAACCAGAACTCAGTAAAGCAATCAACTGTTGGAGTCTGAAAACTCTTCGCGAGTACTGCAACGTTCAAACAATTGAAAGTTGTTTCAACCAAACTTCCGTCAATGCCATCTGTGTGTTGCACCGTCTTTGGATCCCCACGTGCGTCAACGTCTTGCTGAAGAGCTGTGATTTCTTTAGTCTTTTCTCAAGTCCAGGCTTGATCAATGCATGCAGCTTGAACAGAAAGGAGAACATTTAGTTACCGGTACCAGTAGGTTCATTTCCAATGTGAAACCGCAAGGGAACAAAAACACGGATCATTGTCGAGTGACTTCAGTAGCCAAAGCACCATTGTCTTTGACCAGATCGTCGAGAAAATTGCTTCTCGAAAATCACAAACTTGTACTGAATGCAATGTGATAACGATTCTTGCCCTTTGCAAAGAACCACAGTTTGATGCACTCGTGTATCAGTGCGCGCACACCCTTTCTCACATCTGGCTTTGGGTTCAGGTAAACGACATGCACCGTACTACCTGTCTCGTGACAAGTCGTGTTTGACAGAGACCCTTCGTTTTGGCGTCGAGCAATGAAGCTTCACACGTTCGCACACGAACTCCGCTTGTGATATCGAAGCTGTCGAGTTTTGCCACAGCTTTTGGTCTGATTGTGTCGAGAATTGCGACTGTCAACTGAATTGACTCTTTTGCAGAAGGGGCCAAAGATTGGGCAACATCGTGTCTGAGACTTGTCAGATTCCGAGATGCATTGCAACGCTTTTATGTGTTCTTGTGTGTCCGTCGTTTCTTGGAAGAACATGTTTTCTGTGCGGGTATTGTTGTCCAGTGTGAGTGTGACTGTTGGGTGATTGAGATGTGTTGATTCCCCAATGTTTATGGTACACGAGTACCGTACAAGTTGACAGACACGCAAGGTACTTGTACCGTAACCTCGTTTGGTACACGAATGTGTCGTGCACGCTGAAACATTTGGGACATCACGACCACCTTGCACGATGGAGGTGAACACTGTTAGCGTTCTGAACTGGCGAGAATGATTTTCACCCAACACTTGTGTTTTATTATTGATACTGCAATGTAATAAATTGTAAAAAGACCAAATGAGAACTGCAGCTGGCAGCTGTTTGTGCGTCGAGGCAACGGGTTTCAAACTTGCCGCGGTTGACTCGATCCCGGAGGGCTCCACTCATTCGACGAAGAAGCCGTCAGGATTGGCTGATCGAAAAACAAGGCTTACGAATGTGATTCCGATAACACAGCTGAACGTCTCGGTACATTTGGCAAAAACTGTGTAAGTAGAACGCGACACACTTGTGAACAGCCGTCCAGTCGAGTAAATGACCCAGTCCTATTGTATCTGAGGTCTGGAATCATGGCTTACAGAGGACCCGCGTATGGACTGAGCAGAGAGCTGCAACTCAAGGTTTGCTCTGTTTTCTTCATCACGTGCAATTCAAAAAATTCCACAGCTTTAAAAATCACGGGAGTTTGGGTCGAACTTTAGACCAAACAGTTGCATGTTTGCGTCAATTTCATGTGCGCGAAAGATTGCTGGAACGCTTTGACTGAAAAACGAAAATAAACAGCACGAACATCTCAACAGACGACAAAATTTCGAAACACGTTTGAAAAGACGACAAAATCTCAAAACACGTTTGAAAAATTGTGTCGAGGGTGGTGGGGACGTGCTAAAAAACGGCAAGAAAAGATTTTTTCATCGATGGGTGAAAACACGCAACAGGAAGAAAAAATTGTGTGCGCCCTTCCTGCGGGTGAACCTGCACGTGAAAGTGGAATCTAGCACGATGCTGGTCGTTGCTTTCGATTTTCCTTTGTTTTGCCGTGTGAGAACCTCTCCTCTCAGTCTCTCATGCAAGAGCTCTTCTCTCCAAACTATTCAATTGACCTACAACAACTTTGCATTTGAGTTCACATTGCCCATGCAACTGCAGAATAGTTTGCCGATAGGTCATCAGCACAGCTAAACTGCACCCTTGACAAATATTTCTTGAAGCCAGATTTGTGTACATAGTCTTCAGGATTGTCGAAAATATATCTGGGCTTGACAATTTTTGTATCTGAATGGAGAAGGGAGATGGCAGAGCTCAATCCATCACTCGAACAGAATGTGACTCAAATGTCTGGTTGTGCTAAAAAAAAAACACCTGGTGAATTTCCACATCTGTAATCATTCGATAATCAGCTACAATTACACACAAAGTTGCGTGAAACAAAAGCATGAACTGAAATTCCTGGTGCCATGCAGAAGCAATTAACGCACAGACAACTTATCTGGCCCGCCTCTGAGGACCTTGTGTCAACACACTCAAAAGCTTCAATGGATCGGCGTCATAAATTTGCTGATTCTTGACCCAGAAACTAATTGAGAGTTACAGCTGTGATAAACTTGGGTGTGGAGAGCCGGAACACGAAACTGTAATGTTTCAATATTTTTGCCTCGTTTATAATTTGTCACCTGCACACTCGATGAGTGTCTGAATGTGCGGAATGCTGGTTGGTTGTTTGAGTCCGGCCAGGAAACGCTCTTTTTTCTGAGGCTTGCCACACGACTCGATTCTCTTGGCTCTCGCACAGACGATCGCCAAGTTCGATGCGGACCGGGCGCGGGAGGCGTTGCGCTGGGTGGAGGCGGTGACGGGGACGCCGCTGGAACCAAGCAGCGCCGACGTCGTCGACCATCTCGGCGTCAAGCGCGCGCTCAAGAGCGGCGTCCACCTCTGTCAGTGCGTACAGGTCCATTCATGCACATTAGATCGTCAAATCTTTGTGGAGTGGAGAAAATTTTTCGTGCGCATGGAGTGAAGTCATTTCTTGCTTGGCCTGTGAGCATTTATCTCTGAAGAAACCAATTGATATTGAGGCAGGTCTTTGATCCGTTTGACACTTCGTTTTCTCTTCTCAGGTTGATCAACACTCTCCATCCTGGGTCCGTCAAGAAAATCAATCACAGTTCACTTGCCTTCAAAGAGGTGAGAGGCTACAGATTCGCTTGGACATCGAGAGCGGACAACCCTGTTTCGTTGGCCACTTTTGGGAAAGCGACGATTGTCTTGTGGGCATCGCCTACAGACATGCACGAACGCGTGAAGTGTATTCTTTCACTCCAACAACGCTTCTTTTAGATGGAGAATATTGAGATGTTCCTGCGCGCCTGCAGGAGTTACGGAATGAAGGAGGTGGACACCTTTCAGACTCAGGATCTCTTCGAAGCCAAAGCCATCTACTCAGTGAGTTTAGTGCTTAATTGAGTGCGCAAATTCCCGTCACATCTTCCGAGTGCATTCGATGTTCACATGTTGGTGTTTTCAGGTTATCAACACGCTCTACACTCTGGGATCTCTGGTGAGTCCGTCTTTTTATGTCATGTTAATTGACTGAAACTTGGTTTTATGACAAGATAGTTGCAACAAGTACAAAATTTGCAACCCTCTTTTGTCATCACAGCATAATTTATATTAGCAACTGACAAGATTAGGCTCTTTTGCATTCTGTGTCGTCCTTTTTTGTCATCAAGAACACGTCTGGACTTGGTGCAGAGCTTTCATCTTTGTCATTGGAATTTCTTTCCGTCGCAACCGAGGAGTGATCGAAAACTCATTTCCCCGCGCCCGGCTCTGAAAATTGAAAATAATTTCTGGAAGAGACCGATGCAGTTCTCTTGTTCAAGAACAGAAGACCGCAACTTTCAAGCAAAAGAGGTTCCTTTTGAAAAACACATTTCACAGGCTCAGAAGAATGGTTTTGACGGTCCAGTCATCGGAGTCAAATTGGCTGAAGAAAACAGACGAGAATTTACAGAGGAGCAGCTTGCTGCTGGGAAGAAAGTGATCGGACTTCAGTATGGCACCAACAGAGGCTCTTCTCAGAAAGGGATGACTCCTTATGGAATGACGCGAAAAATGTGACGTTCCCGACGAAGAGTTTCAACACACCGCGCCCATCACATGTTATACGCTTCACTTCTGACAACGTTCATGTTTTCTCTTCGTTTTGTACAAAACTTTATTCGGGTATAAAATAAAACACAGACATGGTTTTTCTGAATTCCCTCGAATTCGATTCACACAAATGTGCGAGTACTACGAGCAAAAGAAAAACAAGATGCCAGCAAATTTGCATTTCCTCGTTCGAACTGACAAAATCAGCGCAGCCGAGGGGAATAGTGATACTCCGAAGTCAGCTGTTGTTCCGAGCACAAAAATTTTGGCAAGATTTTCTTTGAGATATGTTTCTAAACTGTGCTGGCTGCAAACAGGTGCGTTGCGCTCTGATGGTGAGCATTGCGATTGACGAACGTCAACAACAGTCTTCTCGGTAAAACGGACAAACGGCACGAAACAGAAAAAGAACAAAACACCACACAAAAGCAACAATCAGACGGGCAGAAATTTCTGAACCCTGTGTACAAGTCAATGTCCTGCACTAACTGTGTGAATCAAAAACCGGTGCTTACTCTCGCGCAGTCGTTTTCAGAAAAGTTTCATGTTGTTCAGCAGGAATCACGAATGAATCGGACCACCTGCATGACATAAATTACAGGAATCGAGTTCAGCGGGGGCAAAGGCCTGGATGTTCAGTCCACTGCATATATGAAAACAATTTGGTCAGTGAACACACGCATGCACACACACCAACACAAATCATACGTCACGTTTCAAAACAAACTGCTTCATAAAATCCTTGCCTGTCAGCTATTTGTTTGAAGACACAAGTAAAGTGAAGAGCGTGGAAGAAACAACAGAGACAAGTGAAAACGAGAACGACAAGTCAAACGCAAAGCACCATCTAGCTACCACAACTCAGGAAGAAGACATTTTTGCTGATCATCGTAAGTCCAAACACAGCCAAATGTGAAACATTGACGCCAACAAAATCGGCGGTCACGCAATTCAATCTTCCAAAAACACGCGCTCAAGACGCTTTTGTGGTTTCTAACAAGATATCAAAGATCAACAAGCCCGCGGCCACAAACAGGCAGCGAGATTTGAAATGAAACAAGAAGTTGAAAATTTGGGGGAAACGTTTTTCCATGGGTTTTCCCCCAAAGCACCTCAAGTTGGTTTGCAGGGGTTCAAAGCGATTTGCTTGGGTACTCCCAGTACCGGTATATCTGGTCAGGGGTGAACCAACTTGGTTTCTTTACTTACCCCCCCCCCCCTGGAAACCAACTCAAGTTGCTTTGGGGGGCAAAGCAACTCAAGGTGGTTTTCTCCCGGTATTTCTGGTCAGAGATAAACCAAAATGGTTTCAAAACAAGTTGCTTTACCACCCCCACAGACAAGTTTTCACAGACATACATGGGTGACTGCACTGAGCCCGTGGCATCGGTATAGGCCGCGGGCTAAAAAAGTGAACGCTTTTATTGCCCAAGAGGCCAAACACAAACACTGAACTTTCAAATCGACATGTTGGTTTTCAGTACAACGTTAATACTTCAAACAGAAAAAGAAAGGCAGAACACACAAAGAAGGCGAAGTCAAACTGTTCGCTTCACTTTTGTGCACATGTATACATAATTTTAGAGAAAGAAGTACTTGGAAAAATACAATAATAATTTAGTAAGGCAATTCACAATCTAAACCCTTGTAAGACAAAGACAGCACAACCATCTTTTTCTAAGCAGCGCAAATTATGTGGCACAGATGAATTTCTACACACATTTTGTGTGTGTCGCTTGCATCACTCTTTCATGGAAGTTGGCAAATGATAATGACTTCGAACGAGGACAACAATAGTCGTTGTCACGTTGTGTGATAAAGCTTGCAGTTCACAATCAAAAGATTGCTTGTAATGCTTCGCATATCCACCGCTGCTGTCCCCTGCTCTGCTGTCTCGTGTCTGGGATGTTACCTGAACAGTTCTGAACAGGTACCTGAGCATCATGCAATATCCTGGACACGACAGAAGACATCGGAACTTTAATTAACAGGCATTCCAAACTGGTACTCTCCGCTGAGGTACAATCAGCATCCACTGTCACTTGGCCTTGCATCCTGAATGATCGGAAACACTGAAACGGCCCGGCTTCCTTCGTCAACAGATCAGCTGCAAACACACTTGGTCCCTTCCCCGTGTTGGGAGCAACTTGTCAACCAGAACTTGACACGGTTGGCACCGCAACAACACTCACACAACACTAATGCGAGTCCACCATGTGCACTTGAACGTTTGCTATCACCGCGTGCGGCGAGTCTACGACTGTACCCGTGTCTGCGGGCAGAACAGTTTGTCCCGGAGGGGGAAGCGACGCGCCCTCGGGAATCGTGGCAGTCCTCGGAGAGGCTGAGGATGGAGAGAGGTGCCCCGTTAACAGGAGCTGAGTCTGTGGCGGAGTCGGGGAGCGGCTGCGGCGAGAGGCGCCGCCGGGCGGCGGGGGCAGCGCGCCCGGCTTGCTGATGACTGACGAATTGGTGGAGGACGGGCGGTAGCGATCGCGCCCCATGATGAGCGGCTCGAGACACGTGGTGCTCGCCTGCTCGCTGTCCTCGTGCGGCGTCATGGTGCTGTAGCCATGGTCGCTCTCCCCACCCGTCGGCCGCCGGTACGACGTGTTCACCCTGTACGGCGATATGCTCGCCGGATTATCAAACGTCGCCAGCACGATGTTTGTATGGCCTGACGGCGCTGGTTCCTCGGAAATCTCGTCGTCGTCCGGTTTCCCGTCAAAGTGCGACATCCTGATGGCGGGTTGCTCGGGCAGCGACGAGATGTACTGGTGCGAGTTGCGGTGCACGTGGTGGCGGTAGCAGTAGACGGCGAGCACGAGCACGAGGAAGCAGCCCATGATGCCGCCGGCGACAGGTCCGACGGGAGTGCTGCGGAACGTGAGCTGCTCCGCCTCCTGCAGCACTGCTGCAAAGTTCAGAGAAGATTGGCATCACACACACGAACCAAACAGCCATGGACACAGAAAGGAACCAAACACCGAAATAGTCTTCCAAAGTTCGCTTTGACTTTGTCTTGCGTTCCTCACAACACGTACCCATGATTTCGTCGCGATACGGAGTGGACGCGCCGAGGACTCCGGCAAAGCAGACACGTTGTGAGGAGCAGAACGGTTTCCCCAGGGGTGTCTTGCCGTCGTGCTCCAGCACGCACCACTCGCAGTCCATGACGCCGAGGCACGCGCTCTTGGTGCGCCGGTCCGCGCAGCGCGTGTGCACGCACTGCGGCAGCGCCTCGGCTGCGGCCGCCGGAACCGTCGCTTCCTCCGGAGCCTCCGGGTAGCTGCGACAACTCGGGTTCCTGAACGACAGCGATGTGACCCGTGCATCAATACCACACAAATGCGCCCTCCCCCAATTCTCATCCACACAAAAGACAACCCCCCCCCAGGACCCAGTGTTTGTTCCTGCAATCCAGAACGCCTCGAAGTCGTGTACGAACCTGTCCTCCTCCTCCAGCAGGTCTCCGGTGCAGTAGTTCATCTCCAATGGACACTCACAAGGACACTCGCACTCAGTCTGCTCCATTCGGTGGCAGTTCAAACACAGACGGTCGATCTGCAATTCACGCATGAAAGGCAATGAGTGTTCACGTGCAAATTACACCAGACACCTCCAAAAGTTTTGAACCCAGATACAAGTCAAATCAGGCACCTCCTCAACCAGAAGGAAACCTTCCCCTTGTTCCTTTGTCAAAATTAGGCGAGCAACATCCCAGACGCTGTTCAGTGCGATCCAAAAGCCAGTCACGTACCATACTGCAGGGACAGAAGGCTCTCATCATCGTGCACGTCTCGTTCACCATGCCGAAGAAGGCGTTCGTGCCCCTGATGGCCGTCACCTGGTAGCGCGAACAGTGCTCCCCGTGCACCAGGTTCGTCAGCACGTGCGCCAGCGTCGTGTTGAACTGAACACAAACAGCGCCAAGTCTCAGCAGTGAGGCACAAAGCGAGTGCACTGGTACAGACAACTCTGTGTTTCTCCTCAGGACTTCTTAGAGGACATCGTGAAACATTCCTCATGAGACATAGGAACACAGAGAATCATCACTGAAGAAACCTAGGTATTGTAAGCTGAAGATTCACAAGACAAACAAACACGATCGAGAGCTCTCACGTGGTAGAATCGCTGGATGGTGCGGCCATTGTAGCTGTTGCAGAGCTTCTTTTTGACGAAGCCAATATGGTTGAGGATGTCGTTTGCGACGAGCGGCTCTTTGTGGGTGATGTGCTGCTGCTCGACCGGGCCGCGGCCGTTCGGCTCCACCAAACCTGGAACACACGAAGCGCTCACTTTGCGGACTCTGCTCCTCTGACTCTGAACTGTTCCAACTCTTGTGTGCACAGACGCATTTCAACTGGGAAGCTTCATACAAATCGGCAAAATCGAACTTTGTCGTGAACCGTACGGCTGTCCACACCGGTACTTTCTTCCCTGTTCGTACCTTTGTGAGCGATGAGGTACCCACGATCGTCCATGATGAAGCAGCGGATGTGGTCGCGCTCGCACACAGGGATCTGCTCCACGATCAGCTTGTAGAAATAGCCGAGCGTCATGTCCATCCCCATCACCGCCGCCACCCGGTCGAACGGGTGGTGCAGCGCGTCTTGCCTGAAAAAAAAGTCCCTTCCCTGCGAGAAACCTGAACACGAGAATCCTGCGGTACGAAAGCGACGACAGCACGACTCGGTTTCTCAGCACTTCTTAGAGGACAAATTATGGATTTCCTCATCACCAATAGGATTTGCAAGTCATCACTGAAGAAAGGCGCCGTGATTTCTGACGATTCCAAGGTTTAAGTTTCCTTGGTTTTTGACAGCTAACAAGCACTTACTTTCCCTCATAGATGGTGTGGCTGATGGTGACGATGTAGCCGGCTCCGCCCGTGTCGAGGTACGGCGCCGTCAAGGTCACTTTGCCCGGGTACTCCGCTGCGCGTCGGTACCACATGCGCTTCGTCGGGTCGTACTCTTTGTTGAGCAGCGTGCCCGGAAACATCAAGAAAACACCACTTGGCGTCGCTACGAACCTGCAAACAAACCAGAAACAATTACCATATCCGTCCGTGTACAAGCAGCACCCAAGTGTAAGACGCAACCACAACTTTTTGCGTTGCTTATCTGCCATCAAAGTCACATTGATTGGCTTATGTAAAAGACCCGCCCGCAGTTTTGGTGCGACAAAAAGGCGCGGGTGGACACAGTGGTATCTTTTCACTCAGTCGCCAAGGGTTGCACGCTGTGGTGAAACTGGTATCAAAAGGGCGCGATGCCTCGTACCTTCGCACGGTGAAGTCCTTCAGACTGCTGTATCTGAACTGTCGTGACCACTCGCTATTGATCTTGGACACAACAGCAACGTCCTTGCGTATTGGCTCCTGCAGCACGAATGAAACGTCAGTTTACCACACGGATTCCCCAGCTGAACTAAAAAGCTTTCAGCAATTCAAGGTCTCTTCTCAGTACTTCTTAGAGGACAACGAAATTTCCCCACAATCAATCGGAATTGTGCATCATCACAGAAGAAGCGACTCGCAGCTCGACTCGGACGTGGAATCAGCTCTGCTCGCTGCTGCACTGACTCACCCTGAAGCCTGGGTTCGTGATGAGTCCGGTGTTGTCGTTCAAATAGGCAAGGTAAACTTGAACCATCTTTTTCGTCTCCTCCTGACTCAAGTGCTCGTACGGCTTGGAAAAACTGTTGGCCGCGAGAAAGAGCGCGCTGCTGTCTGCAATCCACAACAGCGACGCTGTTACATTCACTGCGGTCACTCAAAATCACAGAATCCTCCAGTCTGACTAAAATCCAGGTTGTGCGGTGCCAAACGATGGATGAAGTTCTCAATCGTTTCGATTCCCACAATTGGCACACGAGCAAAATGTCACTTACCCACGGTTGCGAGTTGTTTGAGGTGCATGCACGTCCTCCCTGTAGGCAGCAGGTCCAGACGGTGGTGCACCAGATTCTCAGCCTTGCCGGCTGCAACAAAATGCACCTTTGTGGTCTGGTGCCCTTGAAAATTCGCGGTTCAGCTCAACAGGAACCTGCTGCGTCAACCAGCACGACGGAAACATCAGTGTTTTGAACTGGACAAATTCTAGTTTCCTCGCATGAGGCAGTTCGATGTTGATCAGTGCGATTCATGACGACAGGTGAAGCTGCAACTCACGCGGCACATCCACTATCTCCCTGTATCTGCTGAAGCCGTCTTCCACCGTCTTCATGACCACAATGAACGGTGTTGCAACGCGCATCTGCAAAAACCACGTGAACAAACGTTGCCACCCACTCTGCACAGCCCCTTTCATCCGCTCTGATAGTCTGACGCCCAAGACCCAGCAAATGAGCAGAATGTATGGACGGCTTTACCTGTTTGATGCGCACTTTCTTCCAATGGTATTTGACAACGATGTCGGGCGACAGATCGAAGAGCTGACTCGACACCGTTGTGTTGTCCTTGTTGCGCGGAACTGTGATCTTCTTAATGCCTTCCTCCGTACTGCGACACAAAAGTCGGTCATTTCTCGAAGTCTCACAAAAGCCTGATTCAAGAGGCAGGAACTTGCTGACTGAACTTACTTGAGAATTGCGTCCCTAATTTCTCTGAATTCCGGAAAATCTTCGAAGTGTGAGATGTCTGTGTACATCGGCTGTTTGTCCACGGTTGATGGCCGCTTCAAGTCCGGATGCATGATGGTATAGCCTGGCAAAAAACAAAGAAATGCGGACCTTATCAACCTCAGGAAACTGCAAATGACAAAATACACCCAGGACACTGGATTCAACCAAATGAAGGTACGTTTTGCACGGTTATCGTGACAGACAAGATACCTCTGTAGTCGACAAGGAAGGCGTAAGTGTTTCTGTCGGGCGAGTTGAAGTAGGTGACGCCCTCGAGCAGGTCTGCGGCGTGGATATCGAGACCGACGAGGCCGAGCAGACTTCCGTCGTAGAAACAAGGCCATGCCACCGACACCACCAATCCTGCAGACACAGGGTTCAGGCTCAGCATCTCCGACAACGCACGTTGACCCTCAGGGTTGAGACGATCCAACACAGCTTCTTCTCAGTACTTCTTAGAGGATAAAATCTATCTTCCTCACAAGTAATAGGGCCAGAATCATCATCACAGAAGAAACAAGAGCTGCAGATTTGCGTTGTTGCTCTTGTGTTTTTTTGCAACTGGTTTGAATCGTAACTGTTAAACAAACAGCATGTGAATGGTAACGCGTACCAGTGCTGATCTCATCCTTGGCGGGCAGCGTCACGAGCGGCTGGTTCGGCGTCGAGAAGTTGAACGACCGGTAGAAGTTGCCAACCGAGTTGGCGAGGTCGCGCGTGTTGTTCACCACCAGAAACACGCCCTTCTGTCGGTTCAAAATTCACATTTCTACAATGTCGCTTCGCCAGACGAAGACCAGCCGCGCACGACAACAATGATACTCTGTGGTTCCTTTTCAGTACTTCTTAGAGGTGAACTGTTGTTTCCTCACAAGCGTAGGAATTCAAGGCACACCACAAAAGAAACCGACACTCATGATTGAAAGATCGAGGAAAGGGAAACAGTGACGAACCGGTGGCTGCGTGGGATGCTGTGACGACACCATGTACTTCGTGAAGTTCTGCAGTGCGATGTCCTGCATAAAACTCTTCTCGAAGATCGGTGGCTTTCCGTCTGAAAAAGCCAAACTCCCTTTAATTCCCGGAAATTGCTACGAACCCACAACACGAGGAGAATTCAAGAGTCACACGGCACAATCCTCTTGTGACTCAGGCTCGTCGCCTCTGCACGTTGCCCACTGAGCAGCGCCACTCACCGTCGACGACGGCGTACGTGTTGATGATGACGCTGTTGCGCAGCAGCTCGTTCTCGGACGCGATAGTGCTCATGACGCGCTTCGCCTCGATCAGCGAGTTGAGTAGCCCCCGCGAGATGTACACGATCATCGCTGCCAACGCGAAGCACAAAACAGCGCGTGAGACGCAATTTCGTGTGACATAACACACACAAACCAAGAGCGAAAAGGATTGGCGATGCCGTTCACATCACATCGTATCTTCTGCGGTTGCAAGCAACATGCACCACAGAGTGGACAAAGGCACGTGACGCCAGACGAAGTGCTGTTCTACCAGAAAGTTCCGTTTTCCGAGCTCAACAAAAAAAAAAAAAAAAAAAAACAAATTGCTAAGGTGAAATCAGGCCTCATATGCGTGCACGGAATAAACTTTGGATTCCCAACATTGTCCTGATTGAAACGACGTGAAGGCCAGACCTGATTAGCATCTCTGTGTGGTTGAAGAGGAGACTCTTTTGTGCGTGTGACATGCGACATCTGCCACATCGCTTTATTCTTCGACCCGTAATTATGACAGGTCGTCACAAATATGTGGCCCGAAGCGACTCACATGAAGACAAGTCATAAAGCCATAAACGCGCTCTTGTGATTCCCATCACTTTTCGGGGCAGTGGCTTTCATCACAAGTCATGGGAACTGTTTTTCTGCCAAACATGGGTACCTTTCTTGAGATAAATGGTTTCCATCTTTTCGGCTTCAATATGTTTCACACTTTGCGAGAAAGTCTGGAAAAGATCGTGCAGAAACGAACTCACAAAACAATGTCACCAAACACTGAAATACCTTGGTGCTTCTCGTCATCACTTGATGCCTTGTTGTCCTCAACGAGCGACTTGTACAGGATGTTGAATGCTTTAGCGAACCCGTGCGAATGATCTGTGGCAGCTACAAAACACAAGACACACACTCTGTCAGCACTGCGCTGGCCTTTATGATTCCAACAAGACACAGAAATTTTGATGCTTGATAAAACCTCAATGTTTCGAAATCAGTATTCTGGCGACTCACTTGTTTGTTTCTGCAGCTGCTCGATGAAGCGGAGAAACTGCATGTTCGCCTCGGCGGTGAAGGGCACGAGGTGCTGGCGCAGGCAGCGGTCGACGCGCGGGTACGACACGGTCGCCGACAGGCCGATCACCGACACCTGAAGAGACACGCGCGCGTCAACCCAACAGTCACGCGCTTTCGTCTTGTGCAGGGTTGAGAGGACTACCTGTCTGACAGAACGCGTGGCCCTGCTTTGAGCCGTATTTGTCTCACTGACCTTGTCGTTGTCGCTGAGTGAGAGCAGGATGTGCTTGGCGATCGCCTTTGCGGTGTAGAGCTGGTTGTCGCTCAGCGAGTTGCCGTGGTCGATCATGATGACGATGTTCTTCCGCTGCGGAGCAAACGTCGACACCAGCACTTTCCTGCAAAGTAGCGAAAGAGTGTCATTGTGTGATGTGTTGTGGAGAAAATGTTCAAGTTAGCACAACACTTCGCTTGACTCGTTCGTATTGCGCTGACTCCGTTCGTGTGAACCGAACGAAGTTCAACGCACTTACAGTGCGGAACAAGAAGGCTACGCCCGGACAGTCCGCGGTTGCGCCACTACGCCAACATAAAATGTGCAGATTTTGGCCAAACTGCGACATTGGGAGGGCAGAACCTGACCTGCATACGGAGGAGGTCGAGCAGCAGCACCAAGTCCCACTTTGTGACTCAGCACCACCAGGTTCCGGGTGGGACCTCACCTGTGTTGCTACAGCCAGACCCCCGCCCTTACACAGACACACACGGAGGCAGTGATTGCAACACAACCCCAAGGATTACGAAAACCGCAGGGTCAAAAGTTCTCAGAGCCGGGGGTACCTGTGCCTCTGGTCCTGCGTGTTCCTGCAGTTGGTGTAAGGCAGGTTCTGGAAGTTGTGTGCGGGAAACTCGTTGTGTACGCCCTCCGTTGAGATGAAGTACTGCCACTTGATGCTCGGGATGTACTGGATGTTGTGCTGGAACACTGCAAATACACGACCACTAAGACTGACCAACTGACCGGATCAACGGACTGAACGTGGCTGTTTGCTCATGTCTGAATACAAGAAAACCCTCGCACATTTGGACCAAAAACGAAAACAGTCAAAATGATCCGATGAAAGGGAGGGAGTTTGATCAGGTTTTAATTCGAAAACATTTTGCCCTGAAGAATAAATTAGAGATGGTTTTATGGGACAGGAAAGCTTTGTGTTGTCAAGATAAGGACACAACAGGACGACCCGAGCTCTCTGAAGTATCCTCTACCATAAAGATAACACCTGAGTACGCGAGCTGACTTGTATCTTTTCACAAAATAGGACAACAGGTTATCAGAGTCAACACTTCCTGCACTTTTAACGGCTGAATTATCTTGCATACACGATACTTGAGCGCCGAAGCACCCATTATGCACTTCTGAAGCTTTGCCCAACTTGAAATCAAAGCCAACCAAATGCAACACGTACCAAGACATCTGTGAGACGGCGTACCACAGATAATGAACTTCAACGAAGTTGAGTCAGAATTAACACGAACTTTGAAAGCGGAACATGAGTTGTTTTTTTTTCCCCCACCGTGACGAGAGTTGTCAAAATTTTCAAAGTACACAGGCCCTGTCTCCACGAGGGCTTCTTCTCGAGAGCAAGTGGCCATGCGGCGTGGTGTCATGACGACAGAATGATTTTTTGGTGGGGGAGGGAGGGGCCACCACACCAAATTTGTGTGTGGTCATCAGGAGCAAAAACTGCAGAAAGATAATCAGAGAAGGGATGTACAGTAATGACAACAGGGCAAACCACCAAGCTCGATTGCCGCGCAACGCGCCCGCGTAAAAATTCTCAAAGTTCACGAGAGTTTCTTCAGCGTCTTGACCAACAACATACGAGCTTGTCGCTCTTGGTCAAAGACTCACAGCATGTTTGCCCAGCAGACTTGACGTTGTTTGCTTGGCACACAAGGCTCAAGCCTCACAGAGCGGAGAAAGACGAAATTAATTCCACCACTTTGCATCCAATACTGGCTCGGTTGTTTTGAAGCCTATTCTGCACCATCAATCCCAAATTTCGCACGGACGAAGGTTTGGTGATGTGCAAAACGCTCTGACCATTCGTACCTTGTAAATCCTGCCATAAAGAGCACACTCACCCTCGGTGACGTTCCTGCCGGGGTTGAAGGAGCCGAAGCGAACGTTCTGCGGCACCAGGTCACAGCTGTACTGCTTCGACACGTACGTCTCGTACTCCGCGTCGTATCTACACACGCAAACAGGGAACACCAAGTCAGTTCTCAGGAAATACTGAACAAAGTAAAGAAACCCTGCAAACAACAAGCAAATGACGGTCTGACGTATTGGTGGCGCTTTCAGCCAAAGGGCAATTGAAGACGAATGAGCAACTGGAGAGTGGAGGAATTGAAATGGGTGACTTGTTTGAAGGTAAAATTAAGAAATTTTACCCCTCTTTGGGATTGGTAGTTTTCTGCAACATAAGGCATCCACAGTACGTGACCATTTTGGGTTGGTCAATGGGAATTGGTGTCGCATCACCAGAATGTTGTTGGAGGAATTCCTATCCCTTTGTGACTGCAAATTTTGAGAGCTGCACGAATGTGCCGTACATTCTACGGAATACCAAGTGCTAACGGCTGCGAGGACAACTTGCAACCCTGATTTGCGGACTTCAAAACGTTTCAGGTGACTGCCCACACGAACGAGGTTTGCAGCCAAAGTTAAAATTCGGTTAAGCGTCCATTTGTGAAAGAGGCGATGAAAAAGAAAAGCCACATTATCACATTCACCAAGAAAGGAACTTCGGCAGCAGGCCCGAAGCGTTTTGGTCTGTACAGTCACTCAACAAACATTTATCCTTTTGCCTTCTTCGCAAGTCTGCAAGCACGACAGGTAAGGTAACATGTGGTTGCTTCGGGGCACTTGGCTGTTCATAACGAAACAGCAGTGCGCACAATGGAACATTGGAAAATCTATTCGCATGTGCGTCACAACCAGGCCGAATTTGCCCGGGTGCTGTTGCGCAAAGGATCAGAAGCGACACTTTCGCAACGTTTTTGTTCTTTTCTTCATTACAGACCCGCGTGAGAAGGGAAGAAATTGCACACTGACGTGCTTATCTCACCAGAGCACGCTGTCGTTTCGTACGTCCCGTTTGGGACCCCCACAATCAAGCTTGGCTGAACATTCTGCAGCAACACAGCAGCCGAACAGGTCGTCGAACGGCAGCTTCCTCTGGATGCAGTGCATCTCTCACGTTTCGAACCCTCTCTTCACACACACACACACACACACACACACACACACACACACACACCTGAGGTCGTTGTTGGTGAGGGTGCAGCAGTCCTGGCGCGCGGTGAGCGGGACCCGCAGGTGGAACCGGAAGTAGTTCTCCACCGTAAGTTTGTTCGTCTTTAGCACGCGCAGGTAGCGGTCCAGCTTCGTCCACACCTGCTCCACCAGCTGCCAACAAAGACATTTTCTTCGGAAAATTCATTCTCCCAGAAATGTTTGACCGAGTCAAGTGCCGTCCCCCAAACCCCTTTGAAGTTCTTGTTTCCAGAAACACCAACTCACGAATCCTGCATAGCAACGCTGCTGATGAACCTTTGTGTGGGCAAAACTGACTGTTGCTCAAATCATTGGGCAAAACCAGAATCATAACTGCCAATGAAAAACAGGAAAACGTACCATTCGCAGCTGCTCCTCCAAGTCTGGTTTCTGTTCTGCGTACACCAGCGAATCGAGTATGGTCTGAAAATAGAAGCAGGGATCAGTTAGATGAAGACAAGTGGACAAGTGTCAGCACTGAATGCACTGAACTGAAGCTGATAAAATTGTTATGATACAACAAGAACATGTCAGTGTTGAGACACAGGTTCAATTATTTTGCAACCGAGGTCACCATTGGAAGAACACCCGTGCGCGTTAAAACCCCCTTCGATGGGGACGTTTCTGTGTTCCATTTTCCAGACGGCACACAGCGAAAGAACCGGCAAACAAACTTTTGTTGTTTGGACCTTGCAACAAAGAGATCCTGTCTCCTGGCATCTCCGTGTGTCCGGGAATCCGCATCTTCAAGGCTTCCTTCAAACTCGCGAGCAGTTCACAAAAAAATGTTTCAAAGCACAACACCCAAAAGGAGAATGTCTGAACTCTGCATTATGAACATGACCATCAACGTAACCTGAGGAGAGTGCTTTCAACGGCACTCCTGCTTGATAAAGACATCATGTCAATGTAAAGGCCTGTGCAAATTTCGCCATCAAATTGCTGTCAGATCAAAGATGCATTGTTCGCCGGATTTTCTGCCTCGCTTGTTTGAAGGCTGAGGAAAATGTAATGCAATTGGACAGCATCTGGTTTCATATTTCACCATTGGGGGCCAGGGGAGCACTCGCCTTTCGTTTCCAAGAAAGGCACATGAACAAGCAAGTTGCAGAAAGAGGACTGTTTGGCCAAAAGGTAAATCTCGCAAAAAATATACCGCTTTGCGTGCCCGTTTGAGCCCAACTTTTCGCAAGGAACGCCACGCACTGGGGTCACCTTTCTGCATCACTACAACCCACTGCGAGCAGAAAACACTTCGTTCCATCACCTTTTGAAGATGGCCATCGCCTCTTCGGTAATTTTACTGAAGATGAAAGAATTTCCTCTTCTGAGACCGCACGGAGCACAACTTTTCACCGCGTCACACGAAACGCTCAGTTCCACGCAAAACTGTGACCGTGTCTCTGCAAACAGTGCGCAAAATGTTCTCCGGCGTGTCGATTTCACTTCAAACATTGCCCTCCGAGAGAAACCTGATACTGACCAAATTTGTCGGGGAATGTACAGGAAGCCACATACTGAACCAGATTATCAAGTTTCAGATTGTAAAGGTGTTGCAGTAGAACTTTCGTGCAGTTCAAGATTCTACCCTCACTTTCATCTCTTCACTGTTCAGAAATGCGAAGTTAAGGACACCAACTTCAATTCGAAATCGTCTTTGACCAAAAATTGCGCGTGTTGCCTCGGCATTTGCAGGTTGGGGGGGGGGGGGCATTTATGCGGAATCTGGACTCCTTTCCCAGCTCAATGCGGGTCCTTCTCATTCTCTGCAGCACTCTGCGCAGCACTTCTGTGTCACTCAACATTGAAACTCACAAACTGTTCACGTTTCCAACGCACAACTGTGCCTGACCTGCGCATTTCGAGTGGCTTCTGCTTGTCAGGCCAGCGAGCCATTAGCGCTCTCCGCATGACCTCCCACAGCGCACAGAAACATCTCCCTTACTAACTCGCGACAATGGGAAGCAATTTTCTGCTGAAGCATTCTCTCATCCTCGGTTGCAAACAGCGAACTACGTTTGGAATGTGGTGTGCCATTGCGACACGACGAGTTCCGGCAGTCAAAGTGGAAATTTCAAATTCTCTTCGAGTCCATGAGTTTCACAAAATTAACTCAAGGAACTTCGAGGTGTTGCCGCAACTCATTTCCCAGAGAAGCTTCTGCTTTCAATACCTGGCTCGTTTTCAGGAACACAACAATGCTTCCTGGCGAAGTTTGTGACACAATTGAGAAATCAACACACGGGAACAAAGTACAAACGTTCTGTTGTGGCTTTGTCCAAACTGGAACGTTGACAGTTCACTTGTTGCAAAAGGCAGGAGAGCCCAGTGTAGTGATATCACAAACGATCAGTTGGGTATCTCAGATGAGACTGTCCTCCAAGGTGGGAATCTCCCTATTTATTGAGTCACGCCATCTAGAAGTGGTTCTGACAATTCAGGTCAAGGTGTGTCACATCACACTCCTCCCCCACCAGGGGGCACTGGCTGTGGTGGCCATTTTTAACATTTCAATATAATTTCACAAGAATCATCTGCACACAGAGATTTGCCATTCAAGGCTGCTTTTCATAAAATCTGACCAAATTGGCTGATTTCCTCCCTGCCTCCCAGGGAGAGCCTTGGGAACCAGAGTGATATCACATGACTGGAAAAACCCTATCACATGACCTTTTGAAAATAGCTTTGCAAGCTTTGATCAAGGTTGAAGCATTTAGTTGTTTGAGACAGTCTATTATGAGATTCTTATTGGCTGAAAGAACATGTACAGGGCTTCAGGCCTATCATCCAGCTATACTGCAAGCATGTATCAATAATTTCAACCTTGGACCAATACCCAATCAATGTCTCAATACATTGATCACCAAATCGCGGCGGATGTCAAGGCGGTCACTCAGTTGGTAAGTCACTTGGTGGTTCTCCAAGCTCTCGTGGCACCACACCCATTCCCTGGTCACGGATGACAAGACTCCGCAGCACAGTTTTGCTCGTCGACGCAAGAGGAAGTCGACAAATTTGGTGGATCGCTCTGGATCTATCGTTCTGCACGTGTTCATTTCTGTGAGAACAGATCCGCGTTTGGACTCGTACCTGCATCGACAAGACTCCCATGTCTGCGTTGCTCAAGTCTCTCAGTTTGTCCCCGAGCGTCAGGGCTTCTTGAAGGATGTTCACGCCGCCCATGATGTTCGGGTTGAAGGCCTCTTGAGTTCGATCAAAATCCTGCGCCCAGTCTTTGCCGTCGTTCGAGTTCTGAGGCAGCAACTTGGGGTTGTTGAACAGCACCGTTCCTTGGTTGAATTCCTTCCTGTCTTCACTCTCCCTCTCGTCACTCTGAGGCAGCGACTCTTCTCCAGTGTTTCCCTCGCACCGAACCAGGCAGAAACAAGCCGCAAAGATTGCCAATGTTCTTGCCCAAAGCAAGAAAGCCTGCGCCATCTTGAATCGATTCCTCAAAATGTGCTGCTTTTCCGAACAATTCTCAAGCACAACACGAAGTGCGATCCTTGTTATCCCGACACCACACAGAGTCCCATCAGTCTCTGCCCAATATTTGAGAGTTTACGGCATTGTTCGAAGTTTATTTGTGTCCAAATTTTGCAATGTTTCCACAGTCACTTTTCCCTTGTTGTCCCTGTCGTGCGGAGCTATCTGCAGCAATCCGCAAGTCCGAAGTCGCTTTCCAAATATCGGCGAGACAAATTTCACAGATGGCAGCACCAGACGGGTTTCGTTCCCGCGCCAAATTACAAACTCTGCTGCACGATTGCGGATTGACGATGCAAATCCCGACACCCAATAAGCGTGAACCCGGGTCCGCTCTTCCGATGATCCATGTTCGGGTAGGGGGGCAACTTCAGTCTGTCCGACACTCAGAGATGTCAAAATTGGAGATTGGTGTATGTGTGTTTGGGGCGGGGGGGAGTTAAAATTCGTTTTGGAGGAGGGGTGGGTCAGGGAGCCACACTTCAACTTGGAAAATTTGACTGTGCAGTCACCCAACGTGTGTCTGTGGAGATTAACACCAACTCGTCTGGAGGCATACCTCTCTGGATCTGCCGGAGCCGCTTGCCAGTGATTGTTTGTTTGTGGAGCGAAGTCCCTTTTGGGAGGAGCACAGGTCTAGTAGCAGAGCGGTTTTGGTGAGGTGAGACTGATGTCACACTATCCCCTCCCCCTCCCCAATTCACTCCTCCCTTGTGAGTCACCCCTCTCCAACCCCTATGGTCAATACCTCCCTGTGACCAATTCCCCCTGCTGCCAATTCCCCCGGCAGCCAATTCCCCCAGTGGCTAATTCACCCTGTGGCCAATTCCCCCCTTCCCCCTTGCCCAAGAAAATTCTCTCCCCATCTCTCTCTCTCTCTCTGCCTGTCTGTCTGTCTCTCTGTCTCTCTCTGTCTGTCTGTCTCTCTCTCTCTGCCTGTCTGTCTGTCTCTCTGTCTCTCTCTGTCTGTCTGTCTGTCTCTCTCTCTTTCTCTCTATCTCTCTCTTGTGATGAAAGTTTATTTTCATTCAAAGTTAATTTCATTCAAACATTTAGGTGGGAAGAGGTTCATGTTTGTGGCCGCTGTGGTGGTGTTACATTTGCCAACCTGAGTTGCAGTGCAGTAGATCTAATTGATGTGAAGCAACCCAAACAGCAACCTCTCTCATCGGAAGATCGCAGTGGATCGATTTTGGTTGCATAAAATGCATTTTATTGGACCAATCTATTGCAACCCAGGTTGCCAGATCACAACAATCGAACGGCACCTTTGTTTCCAAAGGTTGGGCGGAAATGCTTGTTTTGTTCAATGAGCCGCCGAACCAGCAGCGCAGAGGATCGGAGATCTCGAGTCCATAAATTTCGTCCCGTTCCTCTCATTTTTGACACACCAGTCCCCCAAATTCCTGCACTAAAACATCACAACACAAACGGATTCCACGTTGATCGAAGATTCATGACGTCTCACAATCAATAATGCACTCGCTCCGCACGATGAGTCTCGGGCCCTGGCTTCTGGGACACCTACAAAGCTGATATGGATTTTTCACCTTCGCCAGCACAGCTCACCATGCCGTGGTTGCTACCGTGGCATAAACACGGGGAATAAACATGCAGGCAATGGGAGAAATTTGATTCACAATGGCATAAAAAAGGTATGTACGATGTTCTGCGTTTTCGGACGTTTCTTCCTTGATTTCATTGACAAGATGTGATGTGTTTCAAAGAACACACCGAAAACCGTTTTGCGGAATGGTTTGCTGCACTGAGAGTGGGAAGGAGGCATTTCTTTAGAATTTTGAAACCGTGAATGTCAAACTTGTGCAGAAAAAAAAAGCGTTTTTGCACACCAAGGAATGGGCTCTGAGGACTGCAGGTTGGAATTTTGTGTTGATGCACGATCACTGCGAGATTGTCAATCAGGTTGTAAAGCTGAAAGGAGAGGTGAAATCCCACCTTTATCACAAAAAGAGCCACTTGACACGAGCGACAGTGTTGATGCAAGGCTCTCAGATTTTTGCCTCGAAGAGTTGCGTTGTGTTTTCTTTGCTTGCAGTTTGTTCATGTTCATGTTGTTGATGTCTTAGTGAGAGGAAAGGAAGAGGAGAGTGCGAGGAAGTGATACAGCACATTCTCCTTGTTTCAGAAATCAAAGTGGAAGCCTGCCACAATTCAGACATGTAGTCTGGACGACCATTGCCCCTTCATCTGATGGCAGCATACAAGGGACAGAGATACTGGTCGCTGAAGAGAGAGTGTCTCAAGAAGGGGGAGCTGTTCACTGATCCGGAGTTTCCTCCAAACGCAAAGTCCCTGTTCTTCAGTAAGATTGACAATGACATCGAATGGAAGCGGCCCAAGGTACGTGTTGTTGTGTGTATTGGCAGTGAGATGGTTCTTTCAAACATTCGACAAACTTATCAATGTGTTCGGCTTCCACAAACAACAGGAGCTGTGTAAGGTTCCTCGTCTGGTGGTGGAGGGAGTGACTTGCGATGACTTGTGTGAGGGAGAACTCGGCAACTCCTGGTTCGTCAGCGCGTGCTCAGCTCTCGCCAAGGAGCCCAAACTATGGCACAAGGTGCGAACAGCAGACTTCTGTGGATCTACAGACTCAAAGTCTCACAACTTAGAGACAAAAGTCGTTGGAGTTATTTTCTTCGGGACTGTTGACCTATGTTGTGCACACCGATGGAGCTTTCACCATGTGTTTTCATTCACTTTTTCTGGCGCAGGTGATTGTGGATGTGAAGGAGCAAGAGTGGGGCGGGCCGGACGTCGACTACGCCGGAATCTTCCACTTCATGTTCTGGCGCTACGGCAGCTGGATCGACGTCGTCATCGACGACCAGCTGCCGACCAAGGACGGAAAACTCATCTTCTGTCACTCTTCCGCGAGAAACGAGTTCTGGTCGGCGCTGCTCGAGAAGGCATACGCCAAGTGAGTTGGTCCTTGTGTTGAGGAAAGAGCCCTGCGGCAGTGAATCTCAAGGATTGGACCACCCGTTGTCTTGTCTAGCGAACAGCAACTTCAAATCTCTCATTCACACCCGTCACACGAAAAGCTAGTTGCTTCCAGGAGTGTTTGAGCTTGTAATTGAGCAGCTTTTTGACGCATTGTTGCTCAATGTCGGTCCCAAATAAATACCCAAACCAACCGGAACCTCCACGTGGCTGTTTCCTCCCGGCAGGCTGTACGGGGACTACGAGACGCTGGTGAACGGCTACGCCGCCGACGCGCTCGTCGACTTCACAGGCGGCGTCCCGGAGTCGCTCGACCTCACCAAGATGGAGCTGTCGAGCGTCGAGGTGCGCGACAACCTCTTCTGCGACATGCTCGACGCCAGCGACAACCGGTCCCTCATCCTCTGCAACATACACGTACGTTTCATATTTTTAATTCCGCGACATGTCACGTCAAATTATTCCGCGGTGTTTTTTCTTCCGGTTTCGTTTGGTTCTGTCCTTTGATTTGTTGCTTTGACACTCTCGAGCCACGCGTGTTTCCGAATTGGTGACCCACGGCCCCAGTTCGCAGACGACATAAACTTTGGACCTCAAGTTGATGAGTCATTCTTCCCACAGGTGAGTGACCGGGAGAAGGGAGAGGTGATGGACAACGGGCTGGTGAAGGGGCACGGCTACGGCGTGACGGACGTCCGCAGCGTCAAGGTGGCGAAGCAGCTGCAGAAGCAGCTGGGCGGAGCCACACTACAACTCGTGCGCATCCGAAACCCTTGGGGAACCAAGGAGTGGAACGGAGCCTGGTCAGATGAGTGCGTTTCACCACACAGTTGCTGTTGTTCACGAAGCCCCTTTGAGTCGGGCCAACATGTGCAGAAGGCAAAACGAGCAAGGAGCCAACGAATGGTGCTTCCGTCTCTGAAATGAAAACGGTTTCATTTGCAGTTCTGAAGAATGGAAGATATTGTCAGGCAAGGACAGGGACAAAATGGGAATCACGTTTGAACAAGAAGGAGAGTTCTGGTGCGTACAAATTGTCTTATTTCACAAGTAGAGTCTATTGCTACAAATCACTGCCGTGGCACAGATTTTTTGGTTGCAAACGCTTTGTTCTGGTCAAACAAAATTTCATTCAGCCTGTGGCTTGTTTCGACCAAGAACGAGTCGGTTTGACCCACCGAGTCAGGTGACGTGCAGTCATGAAAAAAACACCGGATTCTAGTTGCTGCTCTGATTCTTCTTTCTTCAGGATGTGTTTCGATGATTTCGTGGACAACTTCACGAACGTGGACATCTGTCATTTCGTCAACACGTCGTTCTTCTCGCTCAAGAAGACGTGGACCGAGGGCCTGACGAACGGCGCGTGGACGCACGGCGCGCGCGGCACGACGCAGGACCGCTGCGGCGGCGACGTCAACAACAGGACCTTCCTGCAAAACCCACAGGTGACCGTGATCGAGAGTTGAAGACTCAGGATCTCCTCTTGCTTGTTTCCAGTTTTAAGTTCAAGTCTATCTGTGGCGCTGACAAATGGAATGAAAAATTCACACCATCTCGTCAATTTCAGTACTCGTTCGACATCACGGCCCTGACTGACACTGTGTTGGTGTGTTTGGATCAAGAGGACGTGTCGGCTGGAAAACAAACTGGGGCGAAGCATCTTGAAATTGGTTTCAGTATTTGGCAGGTGGGACTCTACTTTTGTTGGAGAGTTGCAAGTGCTGAATAATTGGTTTTTGGATTGCACAACCCATTTCGGGATGCATTTTACTCCAGGTGGAGGACAACAGGATCTTTCGGATACACGACAGGAACTTCCACGAGTGCGTCGCCGTCTCGCCGTACGTTGCGAAGCGCAACATCTTCGCGCGCATCTTCATGAAGCGCGGGCGCTACGTGATCCTGCCGACGACGACGCGGCCGAACCAGACGGGAGGCTTCCTCCTCCGCATGTACATGTCCAGCACCGGCAACGTCAGGTGAACAGCGCTGTCCTCACCCATCTTCGCTGTTTTCTTCTTGAGACTTTGCAACAGTAACTGTTCCGCAGATCTTTTGTAAAAGGTCCCTGATTTTTACCGGCTGGTTTGTTGGAATAGAAGGACGTGGTTGTCAGACTGATGAGCAGCTTTACCTTTGTTGTTGTTTCCAGTTACAGTGGACCTGTGAGGTAATATTGGACGGAAAAGTTTGGTTTGTAGACGTGCAGATGCCCGATGAGCATCAGTTTCTGCGCGTATCTGTGTCTTCACGATGTTTGTGCTTCTTGATGACAGGGTTATTTTTGACAACACTCACAGCAAGATTTTTCAGGCGGTGATAATTTCGGACACCAATTCTCAACAAACATTTTGTTTTCCTGGTTTTCTCTGTTTGATGAATTTTTCAAAACTATTTTTTTGGGTTTGGGTTGCCAATTTCACTTTCATGTCCCTTGTTTTGCAAAATCCACAAAAAGGATTTTGGACACATTTGCACGGGAAACAAATGTCAGGAGGGCTTCGCAGTGTTCGATGTCACTCCAAATCATGAAAATAATTGGGCAAATGAATGTTTTGAAAAAGCAAGGACCAAAGGTCAACTTCAAGCATTTGTACCTGCTCAAAATCCAGAGGACCCAGCCAAGTCCGCTCCTCCAACTCCCTATATAATTTTGCACCTCAGGCACAAACTGTTTTTATCCTTTTGCGTCCGCCCCAGAAAAATTAAAAGACGTCAACAAGGTAGTTTTTGTCGATAGATAACATTTCCAAAGGACACAAGCATTTTCGACTTGCCGAACTGTGCACAAGAGAGACAGTTCTTGAAGCCAGGACTCCTTTCTTGTTCTCCCAAGACAACTTTTTCATGTGATGATTCACACATGCACTTTCAATTTCAGGCCACTGGACAAAGAATGTCCGAAGACGTCAGGATTCTGCGTGAAGCCACCAAGCATTGTCACTCGGATCAAAGTGATTCGAGCTGAAGGCCTCGTCAGACAGAAGGAAACCCAGTGTAAGTTTGGGGCTGATCCATGATTTGGTCGGGAGCAACCCCCAGGGGGTAAATCCTTGGCTTCAACCATCCCCAGGTGACACTCTGACAAACATGGTGCAAGTTGAGAAGCATAATCCAAACCCAGAGACAAACCAAGTCTTCGGAATACACCTTGACTTTTGACACATTTTGGAGAGGGAGTAAAGTCCAGGATGATTGTTCTGTTCATTTTCGCTGCCCACAAGGGATGTAAAATTGTTTTCAACACCTTGGGTGGCAATGGACCCTGCTTTAATTTTGGGTTCTCTTTTGCGCAGATGAAACAACCACCAAAAGGCGCACACGCACGAGGATTTGCCCAATCCCCTCACCCCCCCCCCCCTGAATTCAGCCACCTGTCCAGGGACCACCAGAAACAGACCTGAGTCTCCTGGACCATTCCTGAGAGGATTCCCTGGGAACCACAAAAACTTACCCTGGATGCAACAGCTACATGAGAATAGGCGGCTCTACAAAAACAGAAAGACGCTCTTGGGACTGAAGATTTTGCACGTGTGGGTTTGCATGGCGAAGTCCCAAACATGTCCTTTGGCTTTCAGCACTGGATGCGCAAGCAGTGGTGAAATGTGAAGGCGAGACAGTTAAATCTGCGTGGGTGAAGAACAACCTGAACCCGGAGTGGAACATGCAGTGCATCTTCTACAGGAAAAAGCCAAGTGTACCAATCACGGTCGAGGTGATATTTCGTGTGTGTGTGTGTGTGTGTGTGTGTGTGTGTGTGTGTGTGTGTGTGTGTCCTTGCTTGTGTGTGCACGTGTTAGTCGAGAACCCATATCGAGCGCAACTGCGACACATGCAGAGACTGGTAAATCGGACGAAGACATGGCATGGCAAAATTCTGTGAATGATTGGCATTTTGAAGCTGCACACTCATCGCGCTGACCATTTTAGATCTGGAACCACAACCAGCTGATCGACGATTTTCTGGGACTCGGCGAGGTGACGGAGGTCGGGACCGAGGACCCGTCTCAACACGAGCTGCAGTTCATGGGAAAAGGCAAAAAGGGAAAAGACATCATCATGCCGGGTAAAGTGGTGGTGGAAATTACCACCAGTCACGACCTGATGGACTTGTAATGTACACTTCTCTTCGAGTTGTTCTGGAGGATTTTCACCCTTTTTTTGTTTGATAATCTGCTCCCTGAATGCAAGTCTTGTGGTTGTGAGGCCAGACAGTTGTCTTTCTCATAGCCGTGCTGTTTGGCGTTTTCTGATGATGCTGATGAAGTGACTGCAGATAACATTCTTCTGTGATCTTTGCTTTTTCTTTTGCCCATCAGTTCTCGAATTGTTGTGCACGGGGTACATCTCAGGTGGGGCGCACACAAAGTGTCTTGTTTTAGGGAAACTTGATCATGCCTTCAGGCCTCTTGTTGAATGAACTGAAGCGGTTTCTTTTGAATGAAATGACATTTGGTTTGTTGGATAAGTTGAAGCCAAATCTCCGAAATTTTGTTGTTCTGGCTTCAATGTCTGGTGGAATCTTGTCTTGGTGTGTCTCACCATTTCTGAACAAACAGAAGCCGAAAACATCTGCTTTAACTATATCATCTGTCTTGTATTTGTTATTCCCACTTTGGTCTGTTCAGCAAGATAACTCACTTATCTCATTCTGAAGTACAGGGATACCATCAGAATTTCTTTGATTAGGAAAGAGCCAAAGACGAAGTACGAACTCTGGACTGTATACAGTCCGTGTCTTGGGTATCATTTGAGGACCAAGGGCAGTGCTCTTTGTGCCAGTGAAAATCTGTGAATTATGTTGTGTCTCTGTCTTTGACTCTCAATGCATGACAGAGGCAATGCGATATCGTTGAAGGTCAAAGACAGGCACACTTGAAAGGTACTCTGTGTGTCCGCACTTTCAAAAGCTCCGTCCAGGATGATCTGGGCGAGTTCCAAAGGCAAGAACTTCACCTTCCCTTGCTACCCAGATCACCAACATTGCACACAAGAGTTGCAAGCTTCCAGTACAAGCTGCATGTGTTACTGCCTGAAAAATTTTCGCCATCCGTTCGCGAGGAAACCCTGTTTGCTGAAACATTAAAAGCGCATCTGTGATATTTCATTTCAAGATTGCGTTGTGGGCCTCCCCACAAATCTGTTTCTCGCGCTCCGTCCACGAAGTAGACCAATACAAATCCCTGTTACGTGAAATAAAAGTGACAAATGACATCTTTTTGTTCCTGCATGGTGTCACCTTCCGCACTTGAATTTTGTGTGACCGTTGAACACAAGTCTTGTCTTCTTCACATCGCGCACCTTCTCTCCAGGGGTCTCTTGAGTCTTGATTGCAAAATGTCGGAAACAGCGAAAGTGGTTCTGCAGTACCTGGAAAGTACTTTATGAGTCCATTGTCATGTGTTTGACTGCATCAGGTGGGAATAAAAATTGTTTCGTGGGTCAATCGAAAACTAAAACTTCAAAAACTGAATCCTGAGGGCTTGGAACTTGTGCAGGGAAGTCCCAAAGAACTTTCTTTGAAAAAAAGAACCCAAAGGAGCATCGCCTCCAACCCTGCTGGGCAACACTTGTGGGATGTGCACATATACATGCACAGTGTGTGAGACACGGTCTTTTTACCTCTTTTTCGACATCGCGACTGGTCCCTTCTTCGACACCAGATCCAAGAACAAATTCATGGGAGAATTGAGTTTCACTGTGAAATTCAGAACATGCGTGTTTTGTGTCTGCATTGAGGAGGGGGAGGAGGTGGAATTCTGATACTGACAGATAGAAAGAATTTCCCACCGGGTGAAAACTTCGTCGACACTTGACACCAGTTTGCAGCGCTAGAGAGCTTCCCACTGGCGATCAGACTCCACCACAACGTAGAGGGGAAGAGCGGTGTTGACTGCCGTTAAAACCACCCACAGAAAGAGAAAAATGTTTTCCAAGACCTTTCCAACCTGCATCCATTCACTTTCGTTTCTCTTTGCCGGTTCCTTGATTCCAGAAGATTCTGGCTTCGTGTCTCCGTGACCCATGTCGAAGTGATGTGCAACATCTGTGGGCACCACGACATCCTTTTTCTTTGACTCTCTTGCCCACTCACTGGACCCAAGTCGCGAAATGAAATTCCAATTCTTTCGCTGTGAACGTTGTTCTTGGTTTTTCAAATCTGACACAAACGAAAGAAATGCGCAAGAAAGACAAGAAAAAAAATGTGCAGCTGAAATGGCAAGCATAGAAGTCAAGGTTCGGATGACCTTTAGCGTAGGACTGTTCGATCGTCGGCGAAGGGCGGCACAACAAGGAAGAAACAATCTGCTGCAATTACCATGCTGTGAAGTTGAACAAGAAATTGCCAGAACCAGTTTTCGGAGCCAAGAAGGAACAGGCTGCGTCTTGTCGCGGTTGTGGATGTTGACGCTGATGGCGCTGGATATGATCGTCACGCCGATACAAAACATACCAACGAGAAGAATCACACCTGAAAGCAAAGGAATCGTCGATTTTGTTTTCTGCTTTCAACCAAACTTCTTCGTACTCCCTTGCATGTGTGTGTGTGTGTGTGTGTGTGTGTGTGTGTGTGTTTGGGTCTGTGGGTCTGTGCGCGTCTTGTGATCAGGATTGCTGATCCAAATCCAAAGGCTTCTGAAACAGCATTGAGGACCCATTAGTTTGTGACTTACTGACGATTGCTGTATGCGCTGACGATCTTGGAATCTCAGTACCAACCAAAATCAGAAACACGGAGTAGGCCACCATCACCGCCATGGCGAAGGATATTTTTTCTCCGCTCTGAGGCGGGATAAAGAAAGTGAGAAACGACAGCACGGCAATCACTGTTATTGGAGTCATGATGTTGAGGTTGTAGAATCGAGTTCGTCGCTGAAATATGACCACAGTGCTTTGAATACGCCACGATATCTGGCCAGAGTATGCCCTTTCGAAACACGATATTTTTGTGACGGATCAAAGAAAGCTGTGCAAACCTTGACGTGAATTTCGAACGAAATTTTGCTGTAAGTGAAGCTGTACATGACTTTGTCCGCGACTGCTTTCCCTCCTTTGATGTACCACTCGTTGTTCTGACGTATGGTTGACACGTCCGTCGCATTCGAAGCAAGTTCCAGGCGAACCACGCTTTCTGTGTCAAAATGAAAGAAATGCAGACTGAAAGAGACCTGGTCCAATGTTGACTGCAAAAAGAACAAAAATACAAATGTCAAACTTGTCTGTGAACAAGACAGAGACAGGCCAGTAAACAACGCTTTGCAGGAGACAGTTTCGTTCAATTCCCCAGTTTTGCTTGACTTGTTCCCCTGAAGCAGGACCATCTCTTTTTGGAGCGCGAGAATGATAGTCGTCAGCTGTCAGGACAACACCGCAGGGACGTTGCCTGGACAAGAATAGTTTCTGTGAGATCACCAAGAACAAGAACCCATTTTGTGCATGGGGTGGGAATCCGCGTTTCTGTAATGATGGGGGCACGCACGAACGGCAGTGTTTCTGAGCACCGATGGAAAAAACTTCCTGTGGTCTTTCTGGAGCAAAATTCACGATTTCAACACACCTGGATACATCCAGTTTTCAACTGAAAATTGACACGTTTGTATGTCAAATGGAAAGAATGTGATTTTCATGTTGCAGACAACTGTGTACGTGTTGCCCTGAGTCCACAAGGTAGTTCCGTTGTGGTGCACTCGAACTCGATGGTGCTCCAGACTGGTCTCATCAAATTCCAGGCTGCAGTGGTTGGAAAGTCAACAGGCAAAATTATTTCAAATGAATCAGACAAAATTCTTCAAAAGACTCAACTCACTCGGTCACACGAGTGAAGACTCACACGAGTAAAGATTGAGAAATGTTTGTGACAAAATAGTGTTCGTCTTCCTTCAGCAAGTTTTCGATTTCCCTTGACCAGAATGTGAATGAGTCTGCACTTTTACCTGTTGTCTATGCGAAAGTCGGGCAGCCACAAGGCACCTGGAAGAAATGTCACACGGTCGAGGTTGTACCATTCAGCAGGATCCCACACCATTGCTTCGTCAGTCCAAGTCTAAAAATTGATTTCAGTGAGATATTGAAATGTGAACACCCTGTGAACACTTGAATCTCCACAAAACTGAAACGTACGGCTGTGATCCACCCGTAGGCTGTGAGTGTTTGTCTCGCTTCATTCTGCAACGAGCCCATTGAAAAATTAAAAGTTTACTTGTTCTGGAACAATTTGACCTGGGCATATTTTCCCCACTTTGTCTGCACACTGCGCGACCATGCACTCAGGGCAGACGCATATCTGATCGGGCTAAAGAACATCCCGACGTCAGTTTCGCATCGGGCTGGCTTCAGGCCAGCTTTGGGATGTTCATGTTGTATTATTCCCTACAGAGTGATGCATACCTGGTCAGGCTGGTCAGCCTGATCAGGCTCTGAACTGATGAATATGAGTGAGGACTGAATGAATCAGGCTGAAGATGGTTGGGCTTGAATTTTAATGAGATATTCCTTGGCAACTGTGACTTCCAGCTGCAAAAATGTGGACGACTGTCAGCAACAAACATATTTGTGAATAGATTCTTCTGTTTTTTGTTTGTACTTCAACTCTGCAATATTGGAACATCCTATGTTCAGCAAAAAACAAAAGCATGTAGAATATCCTATATTCAGCAAAAAAACAAAAGCACATGGAACATCCTGTGTTCAGCAAAAAAAAACACACAGAACATCCCATGTCTAACAAAAAACAAAAGCACATAGAACATTCTATATAAACAAAAGCACATAGAATATCCCATATTTCACAAAAAAAAAAAAAAAAAAATCACATGGAACATCCCAGCAGGAAGCCAGCCTGAAGCTAGCCCAAAGCAGTGTGTGGCTGATTGGTACACAGCCTGAACATCATGTGAATTGGGTGCGGATCGGACTCACCAGCCCGTCAAGATGTTGCAGCCCGATCCGGTGTGTGTCCGCCCCCAGGCTGAAAAACGTTCCAGGAAGAAACGCGTGCTGTTCTCGTGTCGGAAACGAGCCTTCTTACCAACTCCACCAGTTCTGACAAATGCAGTTGAAGTCGGACGATGACGACCGTCTGCGGATTCTCCACGGGACGGGCGTGCTTGCTGTAGTTTTGCAGCAGATGTTCCACTAATTTCTGTTCCGGAATGAATCCTGTACGCACGTTTTTCGAAGAAATAACAAAACATGTTGTGTGCATGAACCTGATGCCCATGTTTTGGACGAGCATGTTCTACTCCAATGAATGTCATTTTTTGCTCTGGTGATTCACAAATCCACTTACCCCTTTTGCAAAGCAAATCTTTCCAACACAGGATGAACAATGTAACAAAGAAATTTGCCACGTTCATTGTTTCCAAGCAATTATCAGCTTGTTTTTGGCTTCAGTGTGCTGTTTTTTATTGGCCGATTTTTTGTTGAGATCCAGACTAAAAACCCTCATTTCCGAAAGCAAACGGAACATTGGAACCAGAAACCGTATGCATCGGCACAATTGTTCTTTGATTTGTGTGTCTCACGAAACGTGAGCTTTTCAAGCGAAGGTTTTGCTTGCGAAAATGGACCTTTATTTGCTTTGCTGATGGAGAAGGTGCGACTGATGACTCTGCACTGCGAACCGACGTCTTTGCAAACGACAGATTTCAGATTCTCAGTTCTTCCCACTCGCGGTTGTTTCCAGTCGCCATGAACACGATGAGCCCAAGCGAGCCCAGGTTCACGATCAGCCACAGAATGAAGAAAACACGCTCCACAACCTCTGCGCACCGAATCCACTTGTCTGCATCTTCCACACACGCAAATCCTTCTGTGGTGCACGGCCACACCCTGCCTTGTCTCCTTGCAGAGTTCTCAAAGTTCGTCTCAGTGCTATTTGAAGTGCAGGACTTCAGGTTGTCGGGACAGACTTTGCGTCGCGAAGGAGGTGTGGTGGATGCATTCTCCTGATCCAGTGTGGTCAAAGATCGAAAACCATTGAAGGTATTGTCTTCAGTGTCTGAACTGAACTTTCCCGATGGGTGAATCAGCGAGGACCCTTGGTCAAAGCGAATTCGCATTCCTGTGTACAAACAAGCGAAAAACACTCGTATGAACATGGACATTGAATCTGTCAGAGAACAGCAAAAATCTTGGCAAAATGAATGTTTGCTGAAGAAACACAGTACCTAACATGCCTGCTGCGTGGTGAAGAACCAAGTTTTCTGCCCAGGAAGGGAAAGGTTTGTGTTTCTTGGAGTGAAGATTGAGGACAACGGTGCTGGACGTCAGGGTGATGATCATGGTGAACAAGTTCAGGAGAATCACTATTCCTGAATGAAAAGGTAACCACTGAGCAGACGTCTGACCAATGATCGCCATTCGTTCGTGCATGAATTTCTCACCGAAAGAAACACAAGCTTGTGTGCACAGGACAAAACTGATAAATGATCTGAAGAAATCTGCATTCTTGCAGAACTGCATGAGCAATTCCACAATAACCGTCCTGCGAAAAAAGCCTCACAGTCACGAGGAACATTTGTTCTCCGTTCCGCTGACATTTATAGAGAGATGAATGATCGTAATTCTTTCCTGGAGGATCCTCTGCAATTTGATCTGACAAACTTTGAACACAGACTGGTCAGCTATTTTCCAGATTCGTCCTGTGTCTCGCACAGGCATTTGGAACTCACCTATTCTGGGCATGAAGCGAGAGGTTTTCGGCAGGTTCTCCTCGATGACAAGCTGGAAGACTGAGAAGGCGAGGAGCACGGACATGCCGAACGTCACCTTCTCACCGCTCGACACCGGGATGAAGAAGACGAGAGCGCCGAGCGACGTCATCACGCAGCACGGCACGATCGCGTTGACCACGAAGTACAGCGGCTTCCTCTGCGCAGAACAACGATCAGAATTTGCACAGGTCAGGCTCGGAGCCAAAACGGCCAAGGAGCAGAACTCGGGGGAGGGTGTGTTTTGGCGTGTCGTGCGTGAGTGACATGGTGCGTCCGGTCGTTGATTTTTTCTCCAATCTTACGTGACGTAGCACCAGGGAGCGCATCAGCGCATCATGCATGTCATGTTTACAGTTTTTGACAAACACATAATCGCAATATATATAGCTTTGTCACTTCGTAAACTTTTGAACCAAACGACTGCAGAAACTTTTTCAGCTTTGGTGCGACTGCACAAACTTTTTGATCTTTGGGACGGTGTATTCTGTCTGTGTCGTCTTCTCTGCACCTCGCCACAAAGAGAGAATGCCACAGACGACAAAAACTTAACAAAAAGTTTTGTTTCTTCGGTGCTGTCTGCACGCTTGCAAATACCAACAAAGAGCAGCTTTGTTCCGAATACAGAAGACAGACGATTTCGAGAAACTTCTTTGCTGCAGAACGTGCCAACCAGGTGAAAGACACGTGAACGAAAGTGGGCTTGCAGTTGTGTGACAGGCTTCGGCAAAAGCTTCCACACGTGTTTGCCCATTATATCTGATGACAATGCCTGGGAAATTTGTCAGCGTGCTGCAGTTTGCACACTTCTTCAAACAAATGGGAATCATGCTCACCCATCATGACCACTCTCTTTACATCTGCACACCTCAGTGGCTCATTTGGACCCACTCGAAAATTTTGTCAACAGTCAGTTGTCGTACGAGTGTTTGCAGTGAATTTGTCCTCCGAGCCACAAGAGTTGTGGTCATCAAGTCGAAGGAAGTAGTTTTGTGAAAAGAAGAAATATCATCCACACACCCGAGGAAGCGAGAGCGTTCGATTCTGTGGGCAACGAACATTGTCGGAAATATTACCCTGAGGTGAAGTTTGTAGTCCACGCTCCAGTACGGTTCGTACTGGGGAGGGTACTTCACTTTTCGAGAGACCGTGCCGCCCGGTTTGAACTCCCACTCCCCGTTGGACATCATCTCCGAAATGTTGATCTGGGAACCTTTACTCTCGACGTAAACGTCGGATCCTACAAAGCAAAGAACCATGCAAAAATGACAAGGAAAAGGCCAACCTTCAAGCAACACATTTCAGAGTATTTTCCCGCAGCAAAGGTCCAAGCTGCAGTGCTCTTTGCCTGACCTGCGTGCATCCAGCTCTCAATGGTGAAGGTGCAAGTCTGGATGTCAAAGGGGAAGAAGGTCATGTCAAGCTGACAGAAGACGGTGTAGACCCCTCCGGGAGACCAGCCCACGCGACCCTCATGGTCCACGGTCAGCAGTGAGTACTTGTAGTTCTCGTCCTTGAACAGCTGTTGAGCGCTGCAACGTCGCGAAGGGTGTACATATGTAAGAGGCTTTGACTCTAACGAGTTGCAGGGCTGCTTGCTGCGATATTGGGGCTTGTGAGGTGCGGGGTGGAGACACCCACCGTGGGCGGCTGTTGCTTCTATTGTTGACGCTTGAAGTTTTTTGTGCAAAACTAACAAAGTTCAGGAGAGTATTTTTGCTGCCAGGTGACGGTTGATCATCTAAACGCAAAAACGGCCTTGTTCAGCACTGGACGTGGAGTGGGCCCAAGAGACTTTGTTCACCCGGACCCACTGAAAGACAGGCCCTTGAGGGCCTCATCTGCTAATTGAGATGTTGATGTGTTGAAGGCCTAAAAAACATCTGCACCTATTGGAGATGACAAGGTCTGGCAGCCAGAGGACACCAGGCGTGAGGTTCACTCGGGAGATGTTCCACCAGTCCCGCGGGCTCCAGCTGATCGTGTCGTCCTGCCAAGCCTGCAAGACATCCTCAAGAAGGGGTTTCTGCAAAAGTTCGAATCCTGAAACAGCTCCATTGAAACGAGGAAATGTCGCGTTTCAGGGTATACAAGAAGCCGAAAGACTCGCGATGGAGAATGGCCTTGCACGCCTTGTGAACCATTCGTTGTTAATTTTTTGGTTTCATGTATACAGGTGACTTTGATCCCACTTGTACCAATTCAACGTGACAAAATGGCATCCTTTATTCCTGCGGCGCAAAAGGAAAGCATTTTTTCTGAGGGTGAGAGGATCAGGAGCGGCCTCCCCCCATCTGCAAAGCCACTCACCAGCTCGAGCCAGCCGTGCACGGTGATGAGTTGTTCTATTTCGTCCTGCAACAGAAAACAAAAGGGAGTTCCTGCAAGGTTCCGACATTTCCAGGCAAAACCAATGGACTGATGCAGAAATCCGTGCGTGGGGCCTGGATCCTCTCCTGAACCGAAAAATTCCAGCTCTGCACATGTGACCAAGTCACAGCTCTGCCCTGCGTCCTTCAAACACATGAGCAGCTGAAGTCTGTCTACTCCAAACACGAACACTGCTTCCATTCAAAAGGGTTTTGCAACTGTAATGCTCACATTTCTCTGGGAGTTTTGTGCGCGTCTTTCCGTTTGTGTTTTGGATTTTCAACTGACCATGTCAATGAACTGGAAGAGGTAGAGTTGGATGGAGACGTTGAGCGGTTGAGAAGGATCAGCGACTGGACGCCCCAACACACTGTGGTTCCTCAGAATGTGCGAGGTCAGGAGCTGCTCCGGTGCCATGGTGCACAATCCTGGACGTTCCGTGGGAGACGCAAACCAGAAACAGTTCCACATTTTGTGAGAAAGAGCCAAGCCAAGTAATTCGTCAGGCAACCTCCAATGAGCACAATTTCTGGTCCTCGCTACTCCGTTTTGGTGGGAGTAAACTCGCGGTCAATGCATGTGTGGGAGCACAAGGAAGTTTTACCAGCGTTCATCTCGTTCCACATGTTCATCGCACTCTTTCTTACACCAGTGATTTCACCCTCTCTAAAAGTTCCTTCTTGCACCCGAAAAAGGGGGAAAATATTAAGACATACCTTGAGAGGTGAATCCAAGCAGTAATATTTGGATAATTGTTGCAACATTCCGCATGTTAGCTTTCCATTCCATCCTGACCAACAGATGAAAATGTCATGCATGGATGTTGGTGTCTTTGGAAATCAGGCCACAGATCGTATTTGCAGCACAATGTCTCCGAACACAACCTTGCCGGGTTCGGATGAATCAAGGTTGAAGCCTTGTCCTAGTGTTGGAGCCCACGAGGTATCATTGGTTGGAGCTGAGGTCAAACAAAAAGTTGCGATGTTGTTCAAAGAAAACACCAGCTTGGTGGCAAACCTTTCACTCAGTCATTCCTCGGTCTCTGATTGAAGCTTCGTTGGAGTGCCTTCACACCCCTCACGCGTCCGCCCACAGTTCGGAGTGTCGCAGCTCTCAGAGAAGAGCCCCCCACTATGGGGCAGAGATAATGAGGGCGGGAAGGCCTCTGATTGGTCTAGAATTCAAAATCCAGCCTTCTGATTGGTCCAGAGGCCAAGTGCCCCATAGTG
>JAAUXT010061350.1_pt1 | contig 45357 bp, 53 predicted proteins | sample 7278171 | NCBI WGS metagenome assembly JAAUXT01 (sample SAMN14350112, study PRJNA611818) | marine sediment metagenome | isolation source: surface marine sediment (1.8m) | place: French Polynesia: Moorea | collected 2018-08
CGCCATACCCCGGGCTGTCCGTGACGTACCCTGTGTGAACCAGCCCTCGCCATACCCCGGGCTGCCCGTGACGTACCCAGTGTGAACCAGGCATCGCCATACCCCGGGCTGCCCGTGACGTACCCAGTGTGAACCAGGCATCGCCATAACCCGGGCTGTCCGTGACGTACCCGGTGTGAACCAGCCCTCGCCGTACCCCGGGCTGTCCGTGACGTACCCGGTGTGAACCAGCCCTCGCCGTACCCTGTCCGCAGCTCATGCATCAACGTGAGAAAGTCTGTGGCGGCGTCCGACGCCGCAAATGCCATAGAATCTGTTTCGCACTCCTCACTAATTTCTCGCTTGGGATGCTCTGCTCCTGCTCCGTGCGGCAGAAGCAGCTCTGCTCGAGGCGATGGGTGTCAGGGTGCGAGGGGCAGGTACAGAACAGAACCGCCGCTGCCTCACATAGGATACAAAATGATCACAGCGAAAAGACAGTCCCCAAAGCAAAATATTTTTTTTGCAAAAGGGGTGGTGGCCAAGAAAGCACGAAGTGGTGTGTGTGTGTGTGTGTGTGTGTGTGTGTGTGTGTGTGTGTTTGTGTGTGTGTATGTGTGTGTGATGCGAGTTGTGAATCCCAAGAGGGACAGTTCAAGACACACGTTGATGTTCGGTGACAAGTACAAGTTGTGATTTGTTCCTTTTGTTCGCAGTTAATGGTGGAGCGAACTCTCCAGTTGGACGCCCTTCCATATTTCCAAGTGTTTTGCAGCATTTGAACAGAGCACCTTGGCTGTACTACCTCGGGATCCAAAGTGACCGAAGTGGAGAAGTCTTCCAACCGTTTCTGGCTGGTACAAACACGTCTACATGAAGACCCCCACACAAAAGTTTGAAAAGCGGGCCGCACCTGGACCCCGCCTCTTGTTTTGGCCCCAGCCGAACTTTGCGGACTCCCCTCCGCAGGACTTGTCTGCAAAACTCGGGTGTTGAGTCTTCCGCGCAATTTGTGTCCCTCCATCGCTGCGGAGATAGGAAACTCGCTTCTGTCTCGTGTTGTGTGAGCGGCGTCTGATGTTGAGGGTAAACAACCCGACCGGGCCTGCTGTGAGGCGTCTAAATCTGCCGGGTACCCATCCTGAAGCTTTGTGCGGGTACCAGAAAACGACTTTCACATCTTCCGCCTTCGACATCAATTTTTTCTCTGCTTTTTATGCGGACAGCAGAACTTTCTCTTTCACTTTCTATTTGAGCCAGTCGCACCACGGTAGGACCCAGGATCTGGTAGTGATACCCCCCTTGGGGTCAGACCTTAACACTGAACAAGGACAATCAATGAAAGCACTTGCGGTGTAAGAAATCAGAGGGGGTGGCGGTTCAGGGTCAAGAAGACACCCCCGGGCTCCCCTAGATCTGCATCTGAATACGTGCGTTTGTTTTGGGTTTATTCAGAACTTATTGTGTGATTTTTTGTTTCAAGAAGACAATCATGACGAACGAGGAAAGTCAGAAACCTGCCAGCGTCTCAGGTGTCAAACCAAGAACATCCAATTTGTCCAACAAGTCTGCATTTTTTGACGATTTGACCAACCCACACCTGAGGTTTATGCATGATAAACCTGACAGGTCTGGTTGTGTTTTGTGACGCCCGCGGCGTGACGCATTCCAACACGGCGCGCGCATCTGGACATCTGGAACCATTTCCACGTCACATGTGGCACAGCTCACGTGGACCAACTCTTGGCTCACTGCGCTTGGTCTGCCGTGCCCCACCGAGACGGACACATTGGATCTGCCTGGAAAGACCCCTTCGATGTGCTCCAGATTGGCACGCTGGATCTGCCCCCCAGATGGAACCACCAGACCCTCCCCCGCACAGACACTGGATCCGCCTCAGTAGATCCACCGCCTTTCAGACGGACACGCTGCGCCGCTTCTGAAGATCCACCCTGGACAGACTGGATCTGGTAGGACAAAAATACGGAGGTTCAGCAAACACGTCCGCTCCTTTTTCGACCTGCCCCAATTGCCAGATCCGTGCCACAGATTCTATTTGGTGCAAATGAGAGGAACTGTACCACCGATCTGGCAATTGGGGCACCGCACGTAGGGATTTTTAAGGCCTGCTGAACCTCCCGAATGACACAACGGACCCACCTCACACGGACACATTGGACCTGCTCCGGACGAGAACGGAAAACTGGCTCCGCCTCGGCGAATCGACGCCGGACAGCCGAAGCTGAGTTTATCCAGATGGCGGCCACTGTCACACAGGGAGGCATTTCCAGGATCCGGTACTCAACTCGGATCTTTTTATGCGTCGCCATGGCAACCGCGAAGTGAAGCTGACGACTCGCAGTCGAGTACTCAGGCGTCACGAGGAGCGTCTGCCCCGATCACAGATACGACCGGTATTTATAGCTTGACACGCCGATAAGCACGCGCTGATACCTCTGTTTTTTTGCGTGGCTACTACTGCTGGGGTTTTTGCACGTGGAGTGGGGTGCTGCAGACGGGAGGGAGGGAGGGTGGGAGGGCGCGCGGTTGCTCTATCGCTGCAGTCCGGATGGACGATCAAACGAACACGGACCGGCAGCACCTGTCAACGCTTCGCGAGGCGAGGCCGCAGTTCGCGGAACGAGTGCGTTCGAGCTGAGTGTCCCGAGCCACTGAAACTGCGTTCCGTTGATCATAATTTTTATCATACGCACCGCACTCACCCCAGTAAAAGACGAAAGTACCAGTGGAAAACAGGCACTCAAACTCTTGCAGAAAAGTTGGCACTGGTACCTTAGACATGCTCACACCCAAGACGCAACCATTTCTTTGACAGACAAAAGGCTTGTGACCTTGTTGAATTCTGAAAAGCCTCGCACAATAAAAGACGATCAGTGACACAAGAATCGTTGAGCTTTGTTGTGCAAACATTTTGTGGAAAAGTGTGTCTTTGGGCATCAGGCAAAAGCTTCCTCCTCCTGTTTGTATTTAGCTGTTTTTCCAGGAGATGCGCTGAGTTATTGGTTTGTCTCGCAGCCGCAGGTCAACAACTCAAGTCGTCTCCGCGAAACTTCTCCACAGCGCGCTGCTCCAGTTCAGCGTCTGTTCTCACCTCGTCCCACTCCGGCAGCAATACTCTGATCACAGCACAGTAGGATGGTTGGAACTGCAACCCCATCCAGGGGCTGCTTCAAGATTTCATCAAGACGGGACTTCCCTTCAACTTTGAAGCATTTGGCAAAAAGGACACAGTGGCGGTGCAGGTACAAAATTTGGGGTGAATTATTTTTGTTGGGGGATTGGACGAAGCTCCGCCTTTCCCCTCCCAGGCGCCCTGAAGCACAACAAACATGGGCAAGATCGCGTGGGTTTGTGTTGTCTTCTGCCAATGTGCAGACACAGAAATTTGCGTACTGCAAGGACTGTACGACAACCAAGACGCCATGGACAGCATCACAAGGACAACGTCTGTGCAGGGACGCTGTGGCTCTCCACGGAAAGCCACCTTCTGTCCAATCTCACCGAGCAAAGTGTGTAGGTCTCAGTCACCGCAGCCTCCGCAGCCACCGCAGCCACCGCAGCCGCAGCCACTTCTTCATCTGTTATAATAACAGCCACCCGCAAAAAGTCCCAACTAATACGGACCCCAAATTGACAAAGGCACATATGACTCTGCTGTTACCTCGCTGCCTCTATCACCCCCGAAGGTACAGCGCCCCAAATGAAGATGGTGGTTTTACTTGTATTGGCGAGGACGGTAATTTTGCACGGAGGAGTTCAAATTGTCTCTACTCTTGATTGGTAAAATGGCTTTTGGTGTCAGAAGTTTGCAGGTGCGCGCTGTTACATATGGATATAAATGGCCCCTGGTGAGGGAGGCCAATAAGAGAGTGGTGTGGCTCATCAGTGGGTCCGCGGTCCGGGCCGCGCTGTGTCCACTGCATAGCCGTGGCCTATGAACATCGGACGGGTCAGTCCCTCGTACAAGTCACATTGCGATGCGTTGCATTGCTGTTTACAGCCCTACACAAGTCAAGTGGTGCTGTCGGTGTCACTTGCTGTTGCAAGAGTGGGATGCGTCTGAATGCAATGGTGTGTGTGTGTGTGTGTGTGTGTGTGTGTGTGTCGTGCGTGCGTGTGCGAGTGTGTGTGTGCATGTGTGTACACGCGTGATATGTACGAGTGTGTGCCTGGTGAAGAAGGAAATGTGAGGGACTCTGTCCATACTGAAGAGAAGCTGCCTTGATCGGTTGAATACGGCAGACCTGCCGGGGTTTCAGTCACGCGATCTGTCAACGCACAAGTGTTTCGCAATTGTCTCAAAACTTTGTCAGCCATCCCTGTCTGCAAAAACGTCACGTACCCATGAAAAGTGATGAGTGTGTGGTGAAAATGCACACAAACCGCAGACATGCATTTTTGCAAAAAACAACATTCCAAGCTGGACATCACGCAGCAAGCAAAGTGACACTCACCCATTCACCGCATACAAACTGCACACGGCACCGCGGCGGCGGCGTCAGCAGCGACGGCGGGCGGCGGGGCGAGGCGGAGTCCCGGCCCCTCCTCACCGCCGACCCGGCCGAAGCACACGCGGGGGACCCGGGCCCCGGTGCGCCGGGGAGGGAGGCCCGCCCCGCCGCAATTGTGCTTTTCAATCACATTACCCGTTTTGTAATGGCGCACCTAGGACTGGCGGCGGTAAACCTTCATTTGACAAAATTACTTTCCTGGTCCCAAAACTAATATTTGGACCCAAATTGACAGGATGGGTTTCCCGCCGCAGAGATCACTCCGGATAATTTGTTATTCAGGAAACAAAAAGAATGTTGGTGGTGCTTTGCGATTTGTCATCGTCTCTTGTTTACTGGTCAGACGGTTTGGTTCAGGCTGGGTACGTCGTGCGTCGCGTGACGTCGTTACGCTGACGTCAGTGCGCGCGGCGTCGTGACGTCGTCACGTGGGACGCAGCGTCCACGACTCATACCAGGGACGCAGGACGACGCTCCCAGATGTTACCAAGTGCCAATGCACACAGGTAGCAGATTGGTACGAAACGCTCAACCTACTGTCTTGGTCCATTTGCCGTTGTCCTGTAATTGATGAAACTGTCGCAACTGTTAGATTCTGAATGTGAACACGAACAACAAGTTTGTCCTGACTGGAGGTCCTTCCTGTTCATACATTCTGATGAAAAATTGTGCAGAAAGAAGCACTTGTCACGAATTGAAATCTGATTCTGACCTATGATCTCTCCTGTTTTCTCAAGTCTCGATGTGCACTCGATCTATCGTGTCGAGAATGTATCTTCAACTTTGGGCGAAAAGATTTTGACACTGTGAATGATGTGTTTGCGGCCTGACCCCTGCAGAGAGACAGTTTCAGCCCCGCCCTCGTACTCCCAACCCCAGACAATTTTCACCCCCTTTTAGAGCTGCAAAGTTTGTGGGGCGCGGCCCCTGGAGCCACCGAAGTCCCCTGCTCACGTGGCACCGGCTGCACAACCAGTGACCAAACCGGGACAGAGGCTCCTGTATCAGACGACGCGACGACGCCAAATCAGGTCACCCGTTCACTCGTTCACTCGTTCACTCGCGCCTGAATGGTTTGGCGCAGCACAACGCCTGCTGATCAGGTTCAATTGCGCGTCGAAGTGAGATGAGTGAAGCTGAAACTGTCCACTGGACGTCCATAGACAAACAGAGCGACCGACTGACAGCTTCGCGCGTCGTGTTCCATCAAATGAACACCAGCTCAGTGATCCCACACGCTCCAAAACGTGCATTGTCAGGGACCAACACCAGTTCAACCTGTATTTTCACCACTGTGTTGGGTTCAAAGAACACACGTCACAAATGTAACAAAAACGCGCTGCTATTTTTGGAAGGGGTTGTTGGTGGGCTCTCGCCCCTGACGAAATCTTTTCAACGCACCCCACACCGGGGTTTGGACCCTCTCCCCACTGACTCAGTTTTGATTTGTCCTGAGACCTTGTGCTTGACCTTTCCTGGGGCAGGTCGACGTGCTTTGCCAAAGAACCAGTGCTTTAGAAACTCGGGCCCTTGTCTATCCCTTGTTTCTTGGATATGTGAACTGAGGTGGACAGCGAGAGACGGTGGACCTGCTCTGAGAGCCCCCCCCCCGCCCCCCGCTGTGCAGACGGGTGGCCACCACACAACGTTGGAGTCCATGCACACAGTCACCGGCTTCGCTCTGCTTTTTCACCGCCCACCCACTGCCCACGACTTTACGACGGCCAAAACCATCCCAAAAATGAACCACTTTTAGTCACCCGGGTGCAAAATTGATTCCTTTTACAGCATAATGTAGGATAATGAGGGTCTACTCTGCATTCCCTCCATGTCAACTGCCCTGCATTACCATACAGGGGACAGGTCCGGAGTGACCACTCAATGCAGTGACCCAGCTTGAATAGAACAGCTCTCTAACCCAACTTTAGTTGTCCTCGTCTGCAGGGAGTGAAAAATGTCAATTTGCCCATTCAACGAGCAGCCCGAGCTGGGTCCGCTGCGAATTCTCGAGGTTATTCAATTTGAATAAATCAATGGTGATTACATGTAGGAGACACACCGGTGGAGTGACAATGACATCTACCCGGGGACCAGTCACACGCGGTTTGTGTTGTGCCGCCGCCGCTCCAGTCTTCTTCTTCTGGCTCTGTGGGAGGCAGCCTTGAAAGGGCCTCACACAAGGGGAAAGTGTTTTGCTTCAGACAAATCTGACTTCAAAACAAAAATTTATGTTTTTGATTTTCAAAATAAAATTTAAGCTAGAGAACCAGCTCAGCTCTTGGAAAAATATGATTTCAGTTTTTCTGGTTGCTGCCTGAATTTTGAAGCTCACGCACTGTGGACGCAACAGACAACTGCAACTGCGCCCACGCACCACGGAATGAGCGCTGTACTGTTCTTTTTCCGTCGTCGGTGGAATTGCTCAGAGACGTGGCAATTGACGCAAGACCAGAACAAGGAGGCAAAATGTGAAGCGTCCAGTGAACACAGCGCATGGCGCTTCTCGTGTGCACCCAACCTCACTCACACAGTGACGCAAGACGCCAGATGCACCTGTTCTCTTCCCTCTGCAAAGCCGCAATCCAAGACGCATCCGGTGTGGATGGACCCGTTCTCAGTCTCTTGTGGAGGGACACAGCGCAGTGTGGACCCAGCCTGACGTGACGCATCCGGTGATGTCCCACCCTGATCACATCCCCAGCTGCCGGGGGGGGGGGGCGTCCTATCCCCCCATACTCCCGATGACGCAGCTTCTCAACGACTCCCCCGTGCACACAGCCACCAAACTTTCAATCCAACCAGGTTCACCCGGCTCTTGTCAATTTCAATTACCTCCTCCCTCCCCGCAGCTCTGCGCCCAAAGTTACTCGTGCCACAAATGGCTGCTGTCTGCTGCCTTGAACCATTTCATCAAAGCTCGAGAGGTCCCTTTATCTGGGGGAAGTTTACCGGGGAGACATAAGTTTATGTAGCTCGTGTGACTATGGTCTGGGTCGAGGCTGATTTCTCGCGTGGGTTGGAACTGGGGGATGTGGGACCCTGAGCTTCTACAGTCACAGCTGCTCACAGAGCGACCGTCCGTCCCGTCCCGGCCAGGCCAGGCCCTTCGAGTTTCTGCTTTGCGGGGCAGAAAAATGGTTTCGTTGTTGAAAAAGCTGAAATTTTATATTGTCAGGCGGACGCTGACTGCGCCGCAGTCACGAAACAAGAGACAGGTGGAGGCCAGAAGCTGAGGAGTGGAATCTGAGGATCCAGAATCTTAGACATTGATCTGGATGACCAGATGCTGAGATGAACACGCCAACACGAGCCTCAAAAATGGTTGCTAAAAACGAGTACCTGGCATCCAACAGAATGTCAATGATGCAGCGCTCCAGAAAAATCTGAAGTTGACCTTTGACCTCAAGTCTGAAGTGTAGCTGGAGGGCTGAATTAAACCCTAATTATTCTCTTGTTGACGCAGTCAGCTCCCTGACCCCAGCTATACACGGCACGTTGAATACGCTCGCGCTCCCTGGCTTCCTGGCCTGGGTCCCGGTGGCCCCTCCGCCTGGGTCCCGGTGGCCCCTCCGCCTGGGTCCTGGGGGCTCCGTATCCGCGCCGGTTCTCCCAGCGAGACGCCGCTTTATTCAACTCGTGTGACCAGCGCCCGAGATAAGATTGATTGTTTCGCTGATGCAAATTCGAGATCGAGAGACCGACTGATGGTCATTTATTTTCATCAGCGGTCCTGGGCCCAGATGTGGTGTCTGTCTGCCTCTGTCCTGCGCTCCCTCCACCGCGCGGCCCCGACTCGCCCGCCGCTGCATCGCCGATTGCGCGCGTGAGGGACCAGGGGCCTCGCGGGGCCCCGGGGCCGGCGGGGTGGGGCTCGGGGGAGCCGGGTACCGCAGACCCCGGGGGCCCCTTCCAGTCCTCTGTAGTGTCTGTCTGAGGGGACACAACACCAGTAGTTCCGGTGAAGTTGCAGTGAGGTTTTCTTTGTTCAAAGTTGGAAGTTGAGGGAGTGGTCTCGCAGCCATTTTTCATCAAACGCAACGTTTTCAAAGAAACTCTGATGCCATTCTCACACAGTTGCCTGGGACATCAGCTCGGATGCCTCCTGCCTCCACACCGGGTCTAAACACACACACACTTCCCATCCACCAAACACACCCACTTTGTGCAGTGTCACCCAGCTAAGTGCACAGTACATGTAATCAACATTGATTTATTTAAATTGAATAAAAGGGACTACGCCTGGGAGGCTTCGGGGCGCTTTGTGCGCATGCGCGATTGACATGACGCGCCGCTGCGACGCTGCGTCGCTGTCCCCAGAGTGGAGACGGTGTGACGGAATGACCGGACCCTGAAACCAGATAACACTGGTGTCTGGTCACTTCAGATCCCACCTGAAATGGTCAAACACTCAACACAAGTCCAAGTGGCATTTTCAAGGGTCTGACTATGGCCGTGTTCGATTTACGAATCAGAAGGTACCAGAGCCAGAAAATCCTGTCTCTTGATTGGTTCTGGCATGTTACCAACCAATGGGCGACGAGAATTTTCTGGTCACTTTTCCTTCTGGTTCGTAAATCGGACACGGCCTATTTTACACAGGGGCTTGAAATATCTTGGCACCTGTGTCTGGGTGGGCCCGTGTCTGCTCATTGCATTGCACCGGGACATCACTGCGGCGGCGGGTCCCCGGATCTCCCCGGGTCCCGGATACGCCTCCTTAAACCCGGGTCACTGCATCCAGGACCTGATAGGGAAGAGACGCGGAGACATCACTCACACGCACAGGTGCAGCGGGGGACGGAGGCGGGACAACCGAGCAGTGAGAGAAGGGGACTCGGACTGGGCGCTTCTGAACAGAGTGACAATGGAGACTCTCAGGGGAACCAGCGGTGGGATGATCTCAAGACGTGTTTCAGAAATGAACTGCAGGGCCAATGGGGACAAGGGGTTATTTTCCCTGTCCGACTTTGTCCACAGGATTTATGCATGTTCTTCTTCATATTGATGGGTCAAGGGACGAAGCGGTATTCCCACAATGTGTGACCTCTATCCATCCAGGTTGTGGTAGAATGCGCCCCCACACACACACACGTGTGCACAATGCTGAAACTGCCCGACTTCAATGAGCTCAGCGTGTCCCAAGCAGTGCTGTCCTGGACCGGGGAGGCATGACTCCGGGGTGCACCTCGAAGCAACCCTGCAGCCCCCGCCTGGCCACACACCCACCCACAACCCTGCAGCCCCCGCCCTCACCCACACGCCCACATGCTCACCCACAACCCGACCTTACGGCCCTCCCTCCCGCTCACACCACCCGTCCCTGGTTAGGGGACAGGGTCCCGTGTCGCATCTACCCGGAGCGCGCACACCTACCCTCCCCTGCAGCTCCCCCATCCCTCACCCTGCACCCCGCCCCCGTGCTCTGTCCCTCTCCTGGGATGCGTGTCCCCACCATCCCATCCCCGTCCCTCGCCCATTCGAAGCCTCCTGCCCGCAGCCCCCCATCCCCCACCCGGCCCCGTCCCCCAGTCCCCCACCCGGCCCCGTCCCCCAGTCCCCCACCCACCCCGTCCCCCCGCCCCACCCCCGTCCCCGCCTGCCCCGGCCCCCCGTCCCCCCGTCCCCCGCCCGCCCCGGCCCCCCGTCCCCCGCCCGCCCAGGCGCCCCGTCCCCGTGCCCGTCCTGGGACGCGTGTCCCCGGTCGCCCCGAGCCTCATTACGTCGCTTCTCTGTCCTCTCATGTAATCACCATTGATTTGTACACAGTGACTCAACCAACAAAAGGACAGAGATAACATAAGGGAGCGCTGTCAATAGGCGCTTAGATTGGATGAAAGTGAAGTCGGCTGTCCCCATTGAGTTGTACAATGCAGCTTTGAGGCCAGACTCGACGCATTCCTGACTGCGTCCCCAACGCACGCAACGGACGCCCGTTTCTGACGTCGCGTTGCGTTGTTAACGTCCAAATGACGTCCCTTTGAGTGTCGCGTTGCGCATGCGCTGTTGCAGTGGCGCTGGGCCATTGACCATCCTGGGGTCCTACTTGGTCTGTGGCTTTTTCTGCAGCATAATCAAGGTGACATGCCTGGAATAAGAAAACGGGGCTTTTCAATGATCTAATTTGTAATATTATTATGTTCAGAGCGGCGGCTTCTTTCTATTCGAGCGAAACTTTTTCTCTGGAGTGCTGAAGTCCATTTCAATATCTGGTCTCAGATGGGGTCGTTTCCTGGGCGGTGTCAGGCAGAGACCGAGTTTGAAAAATACAGATGAGTCATTCAAATGTCCAAGCCGTGTCTCTTGAATTGTGGGTTTGTGGAGGTTTGCAAATGAAGGGTTTGGCTGCGCGTGCGTGCGTGTGTGTGCGTGTGTGCGTGTGTGCGCGTGTGTGCGTGTGTGTGCGTGTGTGTAGAGCCTGCGTGTGCCTGTGTGCGAGTGTTGTTGTGTGGGTGTGTCCCATATGTGTGTGCGTGCATGTGCGTGCGTGTGTGGTCCGTGAGTGAAGTTTGTTGTCTGGTTGCTCCCCCTCCTGCAAAACAAAGTAAAAAGGATTCAGCCGCCTCAAAAGAGAACAGAACACAAGTGCGTACACACATACATACATACATACACACACACACACACACACACACACACACACACACACACACACACACACAAGTTGAAAGAATCAAGTGATGTCAAACAAACAAAGAAACAGAAATCCGAGCTGGAATTCTGTGTGCTGTGCACCAGCGAGGCGTTTTTTGGGTCCTGCACCACTACAACATTGACAGTCCCTCCAGGTCACGAGACCCCGAACCCACCCACCTGCAGGACCAACCCCTGCAGCAGACATTCCTCCACATCCCCAGCCTCTCCATCTGCATGTCTATCCTCCTCCACCACCGCCTAGTCTGTCCCCTGCACCATGCATGAGTAGGGACTCCCAGCCTCCCCTGCAAATCTCTGTCCTCTATCTCAATAAGGACAGCAAACACCAATTTAGCCAATTTAGCAAGTTGTCTGTAACAGTCTCCCGTGGATTGGGGCTCTTTATTGTTACCTCAGCCCTGCCGCATAAATCAATGCTGATTAGGGACGGAGAGGACAGTTCTATTCAGCGCTCGCGAGCCACATGCCTCGAGGACAATGTCAGGGGACACACCGCGGAACTGCAGCTGCAGGAGCAGCAGGAGGAGGGGGAGAGTACTTACACACTCAGAGTGACGTGCCGAGAGAAGTTTTTTGCCTGTCCTTTGGGACTTCTGTTTTGGTGGAAGGAGGGGAGAGATGGAGAGATGGGTGACATTCTGTGAAAGGCAAGAAGATCTTTGTGGTCTTCAGTTGTCACCGTGGGTCAGCCGCGCGCGCTGGGGAAAATGTCCAAGTTTGTTCACATTGGTTGAGGGGTGATCGGCGTCAAGTGTTTTTTGTGGCTTTGGTACTTCCGTCTGAAACGAAATATCGAATCGCAGCATTGCAAACCGCAATTAAGACGTCTGTGGACAAGAACCGTCACCTGTTTCATCGCCTGGGATCAGGTCACGAAGATTTAGTCTGTGTCTTTACTTCTGGAATGAGTCTAGGGCAGTCACAGTACCTGAACACACTTCCAGACCCAGCTAGAGATGAGTGACCTGTGCTCGAATGGAAACGTCGACTCTTGAAACAAAAGATAAATTGTTTCCTTCGTTGTGAGGGACAAAAGGAACAGGCAGATGAGGCAGGGAAGGACGACACACACACACACACACACACACACACACACAAACACAGTTCTCTCTCTCTCTCTCTCTCTCTCTATTCTCTCTCACTCTCTCTCTTCTTTCTCTCTCTCCTCTTTCTCTCTTCTTTCTCTCTCTCTCTCTCTCTCCCTTTCTCTCTTCTCTCACTCTCTCTTCTTTCTCTCTCCTCTTTCTCTCTTCTTTCTCTCTTTCTCTCTCTCTCTCACTCTCTCTCTCCTCTCTCTTCTTTTTCTCTCTCCCTTTCTCTTTCTCTCTCTCTCTCCCCACTCTCTCTCCCTCTCTCTGCAAATCAAATGGAACGAACGTCCACGCACATTGACGTCCAAACTTTTTCAGAGCTGAGCTCGAACGAAACCTTCAATTCATCATCAGTTCGCAAAGTGGTGTCGAACCCTTTACGACGCGACCCCTCCGCCTGGGTGGGCCCTTCAGGATAACCTGCGCAGATGATGAAAAGATCGGCTTCGAGAAGAGCTGCCTTCCTTCCGCCTTCTATCACAGGGCCAAAGCCCCTCGAGGAAAACATGAACTGCCACTTAGGACGAGCAAACTCAACACCAACTGAGAAGCGCGTGGTTTTTATGCTGGAGATTCATCAGATCTTGCATTGCGGGCTCGAGCAACTGACAAGTGAATTTTGCTGGTGACTGGTTTGAATCCCGACAAAGCGGAGGGAGGTGGTGATGTGATGTGATATTTGGAATCATTGTATTTGCGAGCAGTTTTGAAGGAGCTGTTTTCCGCGAAAAGATCGTGAAGAAGAATCAACACCCTGCATCCCACCCACCTCAGTCATCCACAAGAAATTCCCACCAGCAAAGTTCTGCCACAAAGTACCAACTTGCACAAAATGTACGAGTATTGGCTCCAGACATTGCCATGTCTTCTCAAATTTCTTGCCTGGGAGAGCGAAAACGTTTGCCTGGTCTCATGAAGGGTGTTTGATTTGAAACATTGGCTGTTCAAGATTTAGAACCCTTGTTTACCTGCAGAGGTTTTTACGCACCTCGCTGGAATTCTGTGTACGAAACAGGGTGGACTGATGCAGGCTTTCAGTGGCGAGGACTCAGGCGTGTATTGCACAGGTTTTCATCATTTTTATGCGTTTCTTTGAAAGAAACTTCGGACGGCCACGCATTTACGTGTTTTTTGCACGTGTGTGTGCGTATGTGTGCGTGTGGTGGGAGGTTTCCAATGCTACAGAGCTTGGTGAGTGTGTGTGTGTGTATGTGTGTGTCACTGTTGGGTGAAGCACAATTCAGAAGCAGACCCTGTGCGCGAGCACCAGAAACAGGCAAATCAATTGTTTCACAGTGGCCTGTGAATTCAAGCAACGCAACGAAAACACAAATTTCAAGACCGATCCCTGGTCTAAGACGCTCCACATCCTTTCAACAGGCAATTCCACTGCTGGGAAGGGGCCAACTCCTGCGGTTAAAACCTTGGTCTACGAGCTCGTAAACGTTTGGAAGCTGTTGCTACCAAGCATCTGTCTCATAAAGGCTCCTTTCTGGCGTGACCTATCAGGGGCTAAAGCTGTAAACGGGTTGAGGCATTTGCTGCCACTGGCTTCTGGGGTCGCCAAAAAATATATCAGAACAGAGTGCCTGGAATTGCGTGTGTGTGTGGGTGGGGGGGGAGGTTGGTCGCCTTTTTGCCAACAGTCCCCAAACTGAACGTGACTTGACTTGGAATCGGGAACCATGCGAGAACTCTTCCAGACTACATGTTCTGCCCTTTTCTGAGCATTCTCACACAAACAACAAAGCGTCAATTCTTCTCTGATTGATTCCGTTCTGATTCAAAGACCATAATTTGTGAAAAAAACAAAACAAGGCATACTCACCAGAGACTCCAAACAGACAGTTTTGCGGTTTGCTGGCCCAAATCTCCTAAATCCCGAAGCGCGAACGCGACTCTCCCACTGATCTCCAGGTTGTCGGGGATCGCTTTCAGATGGCAAAGCTGCAGATGCGCTTTAGTTCCGACGGAAGATTCACAACCGAACACAGACACTAACTTTGAAAACGTGAAGTCGTGTTGTTGAAAGGGCAGAGCCCAAAACAGGTTGCAACAACCGAAGAAAGGACTGACTACGTTCGAGGAGAATATATACGAGAGCTCATTGACGTTATGTTCTGCATTTCGCTGCGATCATGCAGGCTTGTTCGCTGGAGTCAACAGCCAATCAAATCAGATCATGACAGCTAAGACTTTTGGTGTTCCCCTCGCACGTGTGCACTGGCATTTGCTCTTGTGATGGCCACGAGGACCAAGATTGGACGCGTACACGTTGACGTTCAGCATACGCGGGGATATTCTTGCACCTTCCTGAGGAAGAGACACGCACAATTTCTGCACCCAACACCAGGTTGTTGTTTTCATCCCAATGTTCACTGCATGCCCACAGGCTTGGTGGAATCCCGACGCAACTGTTGCTGCTGATGTGCTCCGTGATTGAGTGCTGAGCTGCGATTCCCCGCATCCCACATGAGCGCCGTGAAAAACGGGCCTCTGCTCAACTAAATTCCGCGTTTACTGCAGCCATGGTTGGCAAAATAGACTTTTATCCTCTGGGGCCATTTGTGTCACACTTGTTGCGTCTTTTGGACCAAAAAGGATAACCTCGCCCATTTGTTCAGAAACAGCGTGTGGACAAAGCTTCAGGCGACTGAAGCGGGTATCAATTCGTTCTGTGCCATGGTCAAACGAAACAGGGACATTTGCAGGAATGTCAGACACACACGCACACACACGCACACACACGCACACACACACACACACACACCACGTCAAGCGCGTCAATGTCACCAACCGAAGAGCTCAGGCGCTCCGACAATTCAGCCAGGAATGTGACCCTCATTTGGAGAAGCTAAATCCTGGCGTGACGTCCTCTCTGCGACTCTGATTTCCTCTGAGAAACACCGAGCAACAAATCTCCATAGAAGTACGAGTAGTTCTACACAATCCAGCCACCTTGTCGCACACAGGACCATCACTCCCATATTTACTCCACAAGCACTGCATGAGGAGTCTTGAGTTCCCATCATCAGAATTCACACCTGCAGCCAGATGCCCAGAGCAGGTGGGACCCGGGGACGCCCATGATTGCTCCGGGTCCGACTCGCAGCTGGATACCACGGGTCTCATTTCTGTTCTTGCTGAGGGGAAAACTGGATGATTGCTTGACCTCAAGATCCGAGAATCCCACTCAGCTGAAACGTGGGGTCTGAAGCTTGCCAAGGTGCTGGAGGGCGCACAGGTGTGCCACCTTCACAAATGTCAATCCGAGTTTCATTTTGGCGTTCACAACACAACTAGATCCACAGACCTGGCTGAAACTGCTTTTGTTTGCTTCAAATGTAGACAAGAATGCGTTGCAGTGGCAATCTCTGATATGTGTGTGTGTGTGTGTGTGTGTGTGTGTGTGTGTGTGTGTGTGTGTGTGTGTGTGTGATGTTCAATGGATTTTGTTTGTTTTGTGCTGTGGTTTGTGTGGGGCAAAGGAGTTTTTCTTCCCTCAAACATTTAACAAATGCTCTGCGTCTCACATTGACAAATGTATCCGTGCAATTTCACTGCTGCATTGCGAATCTGAGGCACCCGGTGATGTTTCTCAAAGCAAAAGAACAAAGAGATTGATAAGCCATTACTACCTGTGGTGCTAGTCGCGGCGGCTCCCGAAGAAAACAGCAATCAAGAAGAGATTTCTGCAAAAAAGTTATCCAGAACAACTCTTCACTTGCTGTAGAGTTTTGCAGCTGTAGCTGTGCGTGGTGTAACTAACCCACGAAAGTTACTGCTGCGTGGGTTTGTTGTTGCGAAAAGTTATTTACTTTTCTCTTTCATTATGCTTTGGGAAAGCTGTTCGCAAAGCTGTTTGAAGGTGCAAGGTGCTGGAAATCCTGGTGAGAGCCTGCGCGTGCACGATCCCTCACCATTGCACGAAAGAAAGAATTTGCCAGCGCAAGTATTTTGTTCATGAGTGTACGTTCGGTCCCAACCATCCACTGTTTCGAAAATACATGTACTGAATATGACCTAAAGTCGCTGCAGGCACAACAAACAATCGTCACTTCATCCAAGATTTATTCTTTTGAAAAATTTTAAACATCAAGAAACAGACACGTTTTTGAAACACAAAATTTCTTCGCAACACAAACTTGACAAAGCTGAACTGGGCGCCAGTTGCATGTATCAGAAACAGGACTATTTTCAATGCTCAATTTTTTACTGAAGGGCCACGATCTTCATGCGATGGTGTGATCACCAAATCCAAGAGCGGGAAACGGGTGGTGGTTTTAGTAGGTGCTGACATCTTTGTGGGAAAATTGGTTGCAGGACTCCGTAATTATTCTGCTTTAACCACACGGGACGCCGTACTTCGGGATTCCCGTTCTATTTTTAGCGACTGCATCACGCGCAGCCAATGAGCGCGCCGCTCGCCAACACAGGAAACACCGCTCCGTTTCTCAAAACAGGAAAAGTTTTTGTCAGTAAATTTTTGCATTTTACTGCCATTTTTGTCACCTGTCCAGCATCCCGAACTGTCCAGATGCAGGAGTCCGGCGTAGATCTGGACTTCGACCAGCTTCTGGATCTGGAGAACGGTGAAATGAGCGGCATCCCAAGCTCAGAGTGCTACGAGATCGTCAGCAAACCGATCGTTGGAAGGTCAGTTTCGTTTTGCTTTTGATGCTTCTTTTGGCGTCGCAGAAGTCTCATCTGGATTTTCTTGCCACGCAGAAGCTCCAGATCGAATTTTTAAGGGACTTATCGTGGGGCAGCGTTGCAGTGCATCCGTTTTGGCGTGTGCTTGGCTCGTAGACAGTCTGGAAGAGCACAGCTGATCAGATGGCGTGACTCGATGAGTCATCACACAGTGCCAAATATGCATTTTTCAGCTGACGTGTTTGTGGCTCTAATTTTTGGTGAAATCAAAGATCACAGCGTCCACAAACAAGTGTGAATATCCTTTGTGATCTTGATCTGCAAGTGAGCTATGTTACATGTCCAGCTCTGTTGGCTTGTCTGACCTTTGACTTAGATCTATTTGTCGCGCGGCAATCAACAAAGGGAAGTTTGGCGGCCGGCAAATCTTCACGTTTGAACGGTTGGGATCGTGTGTTGCAGGAGACGCAAGCTGACCACGAATTCCAGTCCTTCTCCGAGTTTGCACGTGGATTTCAGAAGCTGTTCACAAGCATTTGCTTCCGGGATCTGAGTGCCCCCCCCCCCCACCGTGCATGTCAGTCCCCAGTTGGATTGTCTTTCCACGTAAACGCTTGGTTTTGCAAACTTCACTGCTGACCTGTCAGAACATCCTGACTCCGTTGCAGATGTCTGACGTGATCCTGAAACCATCAGTGCTGGGTTGGCCATGCTGCTGACAATGCAGAATGCGGCTCACAAGAGTTGAAAGAACGTGCTGCAATTTTCCGCCTGGAAAATGAAAATTTACGAGGGTTGCAGGGCGCGCGCGGTGACGCGACTCGAGCAACTGCGTGGGTTGGGACTGTTCAGTTGCTTCACCCGAAAAAGGGAAAGAAAAGTTGGATTTTGAATTTCCGGTGGACTGTGTTCACACACCCACATTGTTGGGAATTAGCCCGACTTTTTGCACACATTGTAGTGCTGTGTTCATTGTGTGTACTCGTCAGTCTGTTTCATGGACCGCGGTCACAAGTGATGCGTTTCTGCCAGAAACGCCCACGTCTTGGAAAATAACACGGGTTGAGCTCTGCTGCTGTTGAAAGTGGACAATGTGTCAACACGGACATGGCTTTTGTACATGCCAGATTTCGTACTCGCTGCAAAAATATGTTGTTCATGTTCGCAAACTGTAAAAGTGAACACGGTAGATCAGAGATTTTGAACGGAACCACACGTTCGTGCACACAGTACACCAATTGAGAATGTGTTCAAGTGTCCCCCATTTCTTGCTCTGGCAGGTCCTTTCTGGTTGGTTGAAACGTTTTAAAACTGACATGAGAAACCCAACGGCCCCAACAGGATTCAAAACTGGACACAGTCCACAGTCGCTCGTGCCACCTCTCTCCTACAGCACAGCGGACACGAGGTGAATTCCTTCAGTGGATGTTGCACATCGTGCATTCGAATCCTGCTGCTGTTGTCATGAAACAATCTGTGTTCAGAGTCAGCACGAATTATGAGGAATGGTGATTGAGTGCAAAATCATCCGTAACTTGCTGTGTCCTTGAGAACCGCGCAGCTGTTTTCACAAAACTTGCGGGAAATGTTTTTGTTTGTCCGAGTCGCTGGAAAATATGCGCAAATGATCTCGAGTTTATGGAAACGCAATTAGATTCACCAGGTCGTCATCATGGTGCACAAACTTTCGTAAAATTGTCATCTTCCGTTTGTCTGAAATTTTGCAGCAGCTGAGCTTTCATGTTCTCCACGTTGCATCTGTGAACACGCGCGCGTTCACTGATGTTTTCTGCGTGGGTTGGGGAGGGGAGGTGAGGTCCACAGGTTTTCACAAAAAGAAGAATTTTCAAACGCATTCAACGGGCCTGTCACACACACACACACACACACACACACACACACACACACACAGGTCAGGAAAGTTGGACTTCAAATGAAAATATCTGAAGATTTCAACGAGTATTCTCCCTGTGCTAAAAGGTGCACCAGCATTGCTTTGTGCGTGTGCGAGGCAAAAAAGTAATGGATTGACATTTCAGTCTGTGATCATCAAACGACACTGGTGCTCCTGACAAAAATTGAACAACTAAAGTGACGTGTGCAACAAAAATGGCAAGGCGTGTCAAAAAGGGTGCTCACTGAATGACAATGTAATCTGGATCTTGTTGACAGATTCTTGCGGTGCATTTTGCGCTGATAGTGGCGTATCTGGTGAGGTGTGAGCGTGAAGAGGTTCGATAAGGTCCAGTGGGTGTTGTGCGACTGGGATCTATTGACAACTTCTCAGGCCATTGCGAAACGTAACGAGTTTCTCTGATCGCGTTTTCTGCTCCTGTTGAGCTGTGTCAACTGGCGAGGACATGAAACCACAACTCGTCTGGTGCACTCGCGAGTAGGTCTATTGATTTTCGACAGCATTGATTGCGAGTGGTCGATTTCAAAACGAGTTTGTGGTGCCTTGACGTACACTGTTTATGCAAAGGTGAAAGGGTGAAAAAGAAGGAACGCAACGGAACACGAAGGTTCGGTCGGTTGTGCACATTGGCGACGGTTGCTTGGTTGATCTTCAAAGTACGTTTTTACACAGGAGCGTCCTTCGGGGCGATCCTGTGTCATGCAGTAGCAACAGCGAGAAGCACGCACTGCGAGGGTAGGACCTCGAGCACTCTTGGTGGGGCTAGGACCTGCGGTATGTCCTGGGGGCAAGACCTAACACCCCCCCCCCCGGCAAAGGCCTACCAACCTGGTGGGTCGGTCCTGTGCGCTTGCGACGCGCCTGTGTTCACGTCTCCACTTATTTTTTTTTATTCACGCTTTTGTTGTGTTCTGAGAACATTGGAACGGACTTGTTTGATCCTCAAAATGTTCTATTGTGTTCTAGTCAGTGCAAAGCACAATATATCAGTTTCCGCAAAGGTCTCCAGGCCCTTTGTGCATTGTTGTTGGAACGTTGACCGCTCTACTTTATGTCCTGCAGTTGCAGGTCGAGATTTATTGTCACAAAGAGTTGATCTGATTATTATGAGTTGAGCCCTCAGTGACAATGGACCGGCTGAACCTGTCATGAACTCCGTGGTCACGGATTCCACTGTTGTCTTTCTCTTCGTGCGAAGTTCCCAGAAGCCAAAACAAAGCGATGTGGTCCCGGGGCACGGTGTATGCAGATGAAGGATCCGCGGTGCGTCCGAGTGATATCGCAGTGATGAGGGTCGTGACAGTTGGGACGAACAATCGGATCGGACAGGCCACAGGGGAGGATCCAGGGTCTTGAAGAGGGCATGGACCCACGGAAGAATCCAAAACTCCACGGGGCAAATTGGTGTCATTTGTGGTGGTTCAAAACTCGCAGACTGGTCAACAAATCTTGAGGGTGTGGACTGCCCCCAAGACTGAATTGAGCACTGTTCGTCTTGCTGAATCCCTCAGTGAAAATTATCAACAAATCCCCCCCCCCCCGCCCTGAATCTGTTGACAAAGCGCCTGTGAACTGGTCACTGTCAGTGGCTTGCACGTTGTTGAAGTGTAAACCGTGAGATTTGCCAACAGAAGTACCAATTGGCAATATTTGTGGCCGTGGAGTTACTGAGTTTACACCCCAGCATCATATATGCCGTTTTTATCACCAGATGAACCTCCCCTTTCGAGCGTTTGTCATCTTGACGTTTCCGTCAATACATCTCGCACAAAGGCAGCAGCGTCTGTTCGGTATTTTGAACGCGGGTCTGTGTGCACACTGTGGTGACTGCGATTTCACTGATTGTGCTCAGGAAGTTTTGCGAAGGCATCCAGGAAGATATCGCAAAGTCGCCACAAGTTCGAGACTGAGACACACGGGCAGGAGACGAGTTTGTGGTGGGACAGCTGCTAGTTAAGAGTCCAACTTGATTGGACTTGGGGACGTGGAACCGACCGGCGTGACGTCGTCGCGACCCGACATGACGCTGCTCGACGGAAGCGGAACCCGACGCGTCACGAAGAAGGTCACTTTTGCCAGGTGAGGAGTTTGGGTCTCAGTCGAAATCCATTCATTTCATTTGGTTTTCGGACATTTTCACGCTGATTGAAGAACTATGGCTGGTGGTTGTGTGTTGATTGTCATGCACATTGAGAAAACGAAGCTGCAGCCTCTGGGCGTGGTCAGTTTCCGGTGGAACAACTTCCATAGTCAGTGGCGAGCCCAACAGAGGAAAGCTGTCTCCCTTCAGTGACAGTTTTGGGTGTTGTCTGCGCGTGTCGGCGGCTGCATTGTCCCTGTCACGCTGTTCACTGCGCAGGTTTACACGTGAGGGCGCCACTTAGAGGCGCCGACTCTGTGGACGCAGTACGTGCGTTCGAAGAGTCCACCTCAACGACGAGTTGTTGTTGCACAGGACTTTTCCCATGTGAAAACTGTCCAGTGAAATATTGAAGGCAAATTTGAATTTCAACCAAACACCGTTTTGTGTTCATAAATTTTTCTGTGCGGTGGAAGCTTTCAGCAGTTCCTCAGTGTGAATGGGGCTTCTGAGCATTGCAACTCAACGAAGTCAGTTGCGGTAGTTATCAGACTGTTTGATCTTGGGCTCAGTAAGCTCGACGCACCATTCCATTCCGTTCCGGTGGGTCTGATGCGCATCAACCAAGTATGGAAGTGTAACGGGGAAATGCCTGAAAATTTTTGTGATGTGATCAGAGTGATCTACAACAAGATGTGGATTGTCAGCTGGGTACACTGTACACAAGCGTTGTGCGATCTGGTGTCGTCAGTTTGATTAAATCCTCAAACCCAGGTGTAAAGGATGGCCTGATCCCACAAAGTTCTACGTGTACAAATTTATAAATCTCAAGCTTTGTGCCCAATCCAGTCTTTGGGATGAGTTGATGCGGATCAAGATAAGTATGTCAGGGTCACAACGGGATTTCTTCACGAGCAGTGCTTCACATTTCGCACATGTTCTTCCTGTGAGGACGAAACATTTGATTTTCAGCGCTTAGGTTGAGCGCCAATTTATTATTGCCAACCGCTGCTCAATAGAAGGGTAACACAAGGGGCCAACAGGATGTGGGGGTGAAAGGTGTTCGTTTGACTGGTATGACAAAGCAGATGTCTGTGAGAATTGTGTGTCAAACCCGACAGCGCCTTGTGGTTGGGAGGCTGGACTGCGAAACACCACCAAACACTGGGAAGAATGTTTACCTCTTTGTGTCTGGCAGTAAAAGCCTGGTTATTCGTCACTGAGTGACACGTAAAAAATTTTGGTGAAGACCAGAAAGGAAGTTTGTCTGCAGTCAGAGCCGCGCGTAAAACGCTGTTCTCGGGATGCAAATAACTTTGGCCATCTGAGGACACAAAGTTCAGAGAAATTTCCGTGAAAACCATGAAATTGGGAACTTTGATGACAAAATTAGCCTTTTGTTGGCGAAACCGCAGCCCTGGCCACAGAGACATGGATACGGCATTGTCTCGTTACCCTGGTGACGACAGGGGCGCCGTCGTGCCCGCCGAGTCTGCCGACGGGGACCCGTGGGTGACGGCGGGGACCCGGCGGACCCACGTCGCTGTGAACCAGCTTGGGTTTCACCGTGACACAATGCGTATCCACCCATGTATGACAACCGTCCCGCTGTTATGACAACCGAGCTTCATCTACTCGTTGCTAAGTAGCGTTCTGCACTGGACAGTCATTGGGAAATTATTATGTTCTCTTTCCGACATATTTTCCCAGGATAAAATGTCATATCTGCTGTAGCGGATCCGTTGGTTGAGTTACACAGTTGGGCGTCAGAACATTCTGAATCTGGTTTGGGCTCGTTCGATTCATTCACGTTCTTATATTTAGATCTCCAACCAAGCGCTGTCTTCCGAATTCGTGGACAAAGGGGCTCTGCTCTTGACTCGCAGTAGCTGGCTTCTTCGGGGAATTTGGGAGGAGTCGTCTTTGCTGGGGTCCTCTCGTGAATCCGCGTTGTCACCCCAAACTTTCTCCCCTCTTGTCACCCTCAGCAACAGTACAGGGCTAATTGCCATAGACACCCGCCATATCGCGCCCCAGGTTGCTATAGCAACCTATTGGGACGCCGTGGCGGGGTACATCCGTGAGCTGCATTATAATCGGGCAGCAAACAGATCAAGTTTACGTAAGGCCTGAAAGTGAATACACTTGCAACTTTTTTGGGAGATTATGATTTAATAAAGCGTGTAATTATGGTTTTAAAATGACAAGTTTATGAGATTTTATGCAGGAAGTTGGTGCCTTGAATAGTGTTGCGTTTCGTTGGCTCAAGAGTCTCCCTTCGGCCCAGGCGAGAGTGTGTGAAAGTTTTCGGTCCTTCAATTCCAGTTCGTTGCGTTCGCGTTCGAGTTCTGTGTTTGGCAAAGGCAAAAGTTATGAAATGATCTAATGATCTCACACCCACTTGTGATGTGGTACTCACTCACCACCGAGATGTATTTGCTTTGGTCGTGAAGCAATGACATGCAGGATCAAGCGGCGAAACTCTCAGTGCGATTGAATAGGCCTCGACTCTGCTTGGCGCAAGCATGGAGACTGTTGCTGGACAGGGAAACCAAGAACTTTGACCATCGTCGTACTTGTCCACTTTCGAACCGCGAGACTGTTGGTCCAACGGGCCCTCTTGTTGCGCCGTCCTCTGACGTATTCAGGATCGGGGGACTTTGACCATCGTCGTACTTGTCCACTTTCGAACCGCGAGACTGTTGGTCCAACGGGCCCTCTTGTTGCGCCGTCCTCTGACGGATTCAGGATCGGGGAGGGGGGGCAACCTTGGTCTCTGGCAGTGTCCATAATCCAACCCTGGGAGGTTAAAATTGAGGGTTTGGGTCAGTGGGCTCAACTTCTTTCAGCACGTGAACATTGTGTACCTTTGGCTCCTATTTGGGGGGGGCAGGGTTCCGGCGGCCTACCCCCCCCCTCGTCCCGCCTCGTGGATCCCCTGGAGTACAGGACGTTACCTTGGTGATTGATTGTATGGATTCTGACTCCGCACATTGAACTCCGTGCGCCGAGTGAAAGTCCAGGGTTGAAGTGACAACATCCACTTGAACTTTGGAAGAAGAGTCAGTGCTGCTGAAGTTGAGTTTTGTTGGGATTTGACTCTGAGATACGCGCGCACGGTTGCCGCATTATTTGTTTCCACGCGCTGTTGTAACGGGGAATCCTGAAGTTTCTGGCTTCAGATGATTCAGACTGCGAACCTTCACGATTCTGTGGAATCAAACGTGAAGATTCACTGAGAAACGCGGTGATATCAGCATTTTGGGTTCTGCGTGCCTGGAGCGTGAAGCCTGGACACCGAGTCGTGCGCTGATGTCGACCTCAGTGCGGCGCAGACCGTGGCGCGACTGGCACTGGGGGGACTCAGCATTCTACGCGCGAAGCAAAGCTGACTGGACCCCTGCCGTGTGTTGCCACATCCAGTGAGAATGTTGTTTATTCAGCCCAAATTCGTGAAAATACACTGACCCCTTGATCAACAATCTCGCGGCAGGCAAAGCTCTCCAGCTTCTTCGTGTTGTGATCCTCCCTGTTGGTTGGTGAACCCTCTGGTTGCCCCCCTCTCAACTTGGTCAGCAAAAATAAGCTGCCTTTGCCTTGACAGATTCCTTACTCCCAGAAACGTGAACCCAACGTACAAACTTGGGCCTGAACAGACGGAAGTTGGATAGCGAAAACATGTCATTCAGAAGAAACAAACACCAACAAATGATGATGAAATCTGTCCAAAGTCAATTCTGTGAATGGAACTTGTCCGATTTACTGACAGAAACATGGGGAAGTCCACAAAACATTGCGGTGAGTAGTGAGATAACGCTGAAGAACTGAAGAAACGATGCGTTTTGCTTCACCGGAAACTGCGGAGGCGTCACAAAGGACGGGCTGCAAGTCTGGTTTTGGCCCTTGCCCCTCTCTGGAAGATGATCCACAGCCGAAATGTGTTACATCGGCTCGTGTTTACGGTGCGTTTTGTGCTGTAGTTCGAGACGCTCTGCCAAGATGAAGTGCAAGCAATAAAACGAAAAGCAAAGATGAGCAACTTCTGTTCAAAGTGGTTTGTCGGAGGTGAGGGGGGAGCTCCAGGATGTGTGTCAAAAACAAAGCCTGTGTTGCTGGGTGGAGCTGTGGAGCTGGGGTCGTTACCCCAATTCCGTAGAACTTTTTCGCGGTGACCGGGTCTTGACTGACAACCCCATGCAGCTGCGCAGGGGATCGCGCGCGCAAAAGGGCTCAACCAGTATCATGGCCAGATCTCGATCAACTGTTCGTCCCTTCCAGGCCGTGGGTCACCTGGCATTGACACGGGATGCACACAAGTGTGGAATAATGCAGTGATAGAAAATTTGAAGTTTGTTGAAATGGAACACCCCCCTCCCAGAAGACAATCGACCGCACTGAGTCATTTCTTTGTTTTCTGTCCGCACTTGAAAGTGCCGTGTTGCATTGTTGGCTCACCATTGTGTATTGTGCACGTCCTGAGCCGAAAATCTACACCAGAATGGGGACTCTTCTAATCCTGGAAAATATCTGGCTGAAAAATGTGGTGGTGAAATCGAATCTCGCTTTGTGTGGACCACACAAAAATGTTTGTGAACGTGCGTATCTTGCGTCTTACTCAGGTACGAGTGTTTTAGAACGAGATCAATTTGAAGAATTGACAGCAGTGCGAGAGAAGATCCTCCTTCACAGGGTTGTAACCACCTCGCGTTTCTATCCCTGGTTCTTTGTCAGCGTGGTCAGATTTCAAATCGGATCGAAAGAGTGGCCACCTCAAAAATGTGCTGTATCAGGACAAAAAGGTGTCAAATTCAACAAGACCAGTGACTGACTGGATGGATATTTGAAGCAAAATTTGGGAAATAACCCTGTCGGATGAGACCATGTATTTTCCCCTCTCGCGAAGATCTAAATATAGAATAGCGAGGGTGATAACTCATCGTCATGTGATTCTGACTCAGCAGAGTAATTATCAGTTCTCGTCAATCTTGACACAACCAAGTCAGGACGATGGCGAACAGGACAGCAAAATTCCTCAGACACTCGTCTCTGGTGTCTCGACACGAGTTCTCTTTCTGCGCTTTTGATCTGAGCCACTTGGAAATCGCCAGCTTTTTGCACGCCTTCTTGGATGCGCAGCGCAGGCCGGTAAGCGTCGACGCACAGTGGCATCCGCCCAGCTGTGCCCCCCTCCAGATCGCAACCGTCGGAGTCGCCTGATCTGCAGTGCGACACACAAGTGCATGCAGACACGTACACACACCACACACTACACACACGTACCCATACCGCACACTACACACACGTACACACACACGTACACACACGTACACACACTCACACACACACACACACACGCCGTACTCGAGTGACAACCTTTTCCAGTTGTTCATGCTTTTCACTTTGCTTATCAAGCAAAGCCAAGTTGGTCCTTTTTGTGTTTTGCCCACAACGCAACACCTTGAAGCTTTGTCTTACATCAAGGGAAAGTGACGTCGTCCGATCTCAAGAACGAACGGTTTATGTGGCGCACAGCGTCTCAAAGAGACGTCTCCAACTGTTCGATGTGTGACGTTTGCGCCTTATGATAAGACCAAACGTGCAACTTGGGAGAAGAAACGAAGACAGTACGAAAGGAAAATCAAATGTCCTCTGAACAAAAGCAGGGTTATCACAAGGAAAACACTTGCAGTTTGGATCACGCAATCTTCAGACAGACCTGAACAGTTCAATTGAACCATTTTTTGTCTTGGGTAACTTTCAATGACATCATGCCTTTCAAAATTGCAAAAGGTTGGTTCTCCAAGAGGTGATACGTAGTTGCTTTCGCTGTTGCAATACCAGCCAGGAAAAGGTGGGAAGAGAATGTTCATGCTTTCCACACAAGCAAAAGGATAATTAGTTATGAATTTCATAGAGACTGTCCGTGGGAAATATTGGGTTTCATATGGCGGCGTCATTAGTTGGAAGCGAATCGTGAAAGCGAGGCGGGGTTTCCCGGGAGGGGGCGGGGCGCGTCCCGCGGGTCTATTCTGCGCAGCTCGGGGGACCCGGGGCGGAGACGTGCGGTCCGGAACAAGGGGGCGCCCCGGGAGAGCAGGTGCGAATCCGCCCGGCGAGGGAGAGGGGAATGGACGTGTAAAGGGGTGGAAAGTCGGGCTCTTACTCCACGTTTGGTTTGCGGCAATAATGTGTCGTGTGTGTGTGTGTGTGTGTGTGTGTGTGTGTGTGTGTGTGTGTGTGTGTGTGTATGTGTGGTGTGTGCTTGAATTGCTCACTTGAAACCCGCCCCCCCCCACCGTGAGAGCCTCAAACGCTGTGAGATCTTCAGTTGTAGTGACACTGAACCTCCTCGCAACAGAAAGGAAACTTCTTTGTGTTGATCTGGGGACTGCTCAGGATGATTTGCGTAGTTCTTCTCTTGTTGTGGGATGCCTGTGGTCGCGTCATGAAAGGAGTTGGTCAAACTTGAAAAGTTCTTCACAAGTCCAACCATCAATACCACGACATCAAGCCGTAAAAAATACACAACACCACTGACTGCGTTGAGGTCCGACGATTTGGCGGCGTAGATGAGCGTCCACGACTCGAAGCGCTGCGGGGCTGTGAGTTTGTCGGGCTGACGCGTTCATAACGGCATTCGATGTCTCCGCAGGACGCCCCACCCATTCTGACGAGAGCGCCTTTTTGCTGCCTGTGTCTCCATCCCCAAATCCAACCGCTTCTATTTGAGGCTTTTGCAAAACTATTGGTTTGACAATGCAATAGATTGAACAATGTCTTTGTGGAAAATACGTGGACATTGTGATTGGAGCGCTTCTTTTTGTGGTCTGTCTCCGCAACCCCAACTTTAACCGCTTCTTTCAACTTTTTCCCAAGACTATTGGTCTGACACTGCAATAGATTACACAAAATTTGTGATTCAAAAAGGGAAAATGCGCAACACTCGCACGCACATCTCAGTCGTAGATGCGGTCCGGTGCGCGAAGGGTGAAGTCATAAAACTTTGCTTATCAGCCGGACATTTCTTAGCCGTCCGTGGGGGCAGTTAATGCTTGCATTCTCAACTGTTAGGGCCGATCACGCAAGGACATTGTCGCGAAAGGGAGAAAAATATTTTTCTTGCGGTGCACTTGCTATGACAACGAGCAAGATTACTTCCACGAAAAAGATACGAGTGACGAATTTATTAGCTCGAGCCCTGGAATTGCTTGCATTCACGAGACATTCTTCTGGTTGACATTGAGATACACGACAAAAAACAAAGGACAGTTGGTCGGCCCTTCTGGTCTTGATTACCGAACAGTTGTTTATGTTTCTGCGGGGAAAATCCCAGAATCTCGAAAGAAATAGAAGCACAGATATCCAGTGGCTTGGTTGCGGTGCCACTTGCGAGAGTCGCGTTCGCCACTTCGAGGCTCGCGTCAGCCAATGAGAGGCGAGTGCGCCAGGAGGGGGTCCGGACTCGTTGAAATTTTGGTCTGTTTATTGTAGCCGGCCAAAAATAAGCGTCACAAAGGCAGATGAGGTGATGTGTTTCTGAGAGCGCAGAAATTTTGGGTATAAACTCGCACGTCTCTGTTTTCGAGCGACACCACCGCAAAACGCTGTGGCGCTCACAAGTGTGGTTTGCTACACAAACCGGATCGATAGTGTTTGGACCACAGAGCCAGTGTGAGGCCTGGAGCTGAAAATAGTGGAGCCTGTCACTGTAAGAACACAACAGGAGTGCAAGAAGTACTTGCACATCAAACTATATCTTGTTTTTGCAAAATAATTTACGGTTTGTGCTTTTTGTCTGGAAGAAGAAGAAGACAGTTGCCACATTCTTATGAGAGAGTAGAACTGAGGAGGAAGGAACTACTTGTTGCGAGAGAAAACCGGATTCGAGAAAGTTTGATTTGCGAGTGAAGTCAGCTGAAGAAGGAATCTCCAATGCGAAGAGATCTCGCCCCGAGAAAAACCGCAGTTCCAATGCTGATGTGACTTGCTTGGAACCGTGTCATCCACACTGCACGACGCATTGTGATTTTGGGATTGGCGTCTTTGTCTTGTGGAGAATTAGGACTGTTGTTGTGGAAACGTCTTTTGTTGTGGGACACACCGAGATTTGAAGCGCAAAATCGACTCTGCTGAACAGTGACTTTGCAGCGTTGCGTGGAGGCTCGAACTTTCAAAACGAATCTTCGTTGAAGGAGAATTTCTCACAGAAGTCTCCCGTGCACAACCTGGACAGACAAACTGACGAAGCGACAGAGGAAACAGCTTGTGCTCGCTTGTTGAAAATTTTGCTCTGGAGTTCGGACGCACGAAGATGGTCAAGATGACGACCGATTACTACGAGTACAACCACGCCCCAGAACTGAGTCACCTGCAGTCGTGTTGCTATGGCGGTAACTACGGCAACAGGACGAGTTACTACAGCAACGGCTACATGGCGTCGCTGCCGGACATCCCCGAGAGCGCACCCGTCGCCTACTACGGAAACTTCACGGCGTGTTGGTGGGCAGGGTACAGACCAGCTTCTTCCGCATTTCTCCCACAAAAATAGTTCAGTGGAGTTGTAAATTTTGGAGATCAGATTGTCAGAGGGGAAGCGTGAAAAATTTTCTGCAGAAAATTGTGAAATCAGCTGGGTTTTGAGTTTAGTTTCTGATTTTACACATGCAGGTGCGTCCTTCGGTGTTGTGCTCTTTTGAGCACATTTTGGGAGGGATGACCACAACTAAGAAATTGTTAGCAGTGATCAGGGGTGATCATGCAAAAGAGAATTTCTCAGTCGTGAACATAACAGATACTCACTGGTCATCAGGAGTGATTGGCTACACTCGGGTGTCGATTATGCTCTTGGCGACGCACCCTGTGTCCAATGCTCTTCTTTCTTGTTGCGGGTTGTCAGGTGTCTTCGAAACTTCGCAAAGTTTCCTTCTGCTCGAAGGTTCAAATTGTCACCCCAAGGCGCCCACCTGTCAAGAACCAAGTGGAAAAGCCCGTTTCTCTCACAACCAAAAGCGACGCGAGGGGGGAATTTGTGTTGCGTAGAATCAGGACCCGTCATCCCATTTGGTGCAGGCATAAAGTCAGCACTTCAGATACGTACGTCTTCGTGGGAAACTTCCTCGTCGAAGAACCACGAATGAAAGGAGCTCGGTCTGAGTTTTGTTGCAGTTTGCGGTTTTGTAGTGGGAAGATTTTCCCCGATCTCTCATTGGACTGAACAGGGATGCTCACGACAAGTCTTGTGATCGTGCGCCATCGTTTCTGGAGTACAAAGTGGAAAAGTTTGGCTTTGACGTGAGCACAACACAAAGGGTGGAGATTTGTTACACAAGTCCGTAGAACTTGTTAGGATCACGATTTCTTTGCTGCGAAGATGATTTTGACGAAGTATTGGAATTATGGCAGTACACCGACGCTTGAGTAGGTGCATTTGTGCAAATTTCATCGCAAGTGACACGTTAGGTTCACGACGTCAGATCTGTTGTTGCGCCGTACAGACCTGTTGTTGCGCCACACGGATCTGTTGTTTCGACGCACAGATCTGTTGTTACACTGCGTGGCCTTGTTTGCTGCGATGTAAGGATTTTGCTGCGACGTAAGGATCTGTTGCGGATCTGCTGTTATGACGCGTGGCTCTGCTGTTGCTATGCACGGTTCTGTTGTTGCATCGCACGGCCCTGCTGTTGCGATGTACGGCTCTGTTGTTGCGTTGTGCGACTCTGTTGTTGCGACGCGTGGCTCTGCTGTTGCTATGCACGGTTCTGTTGTTGCATCGCACGGTTCTGTTGTTGCGACGCACGGCCCTGTTGTTGCGACCCACGGACGGCGTTTTCAGCGTTGTTCTCGGCGTCTCTGCTTGCAGCCCGCAGACGGAGGTGAAGCATGCGACGTCGACGAGCCGAGCGAACCTGAAGCTGCAGCTCATGAAGCAGCAGATCGCGGAGCAAGAGAAGCGCGACCAGCAGCAGCACGGTGCGTCTCTCAACCTCAACACTTTTCGTCGGACAGGGTTCTCACACTACAAAAACGGTTCCTGTGAAATCACACAATGACTTTTCGAGACATTTGGTCAAGAAAGGTGTTGTGCGATTGAACAGGAACCATTCATGTCAGGTGAGAGAGAACCCATTTCTGTTATGCGAGCACATACGACAGGTTTTGTGATCGCGGAGTTGTTGTTTTTGTCCCGCACACTCGGCCTTTTCCGCGAGTGTGCCCTGCGCACTCCATCTATCCAGCTGGGGCACGCCAATGAGGCACAGAAAAATGAACACGAAAAACGAAAGTGGTCAGTGAGATTTGATCCAGATCGTCCTGTTCCGTGTGTCCTCCATTGACGGTCCAAAAACGAAATGTTTTGACATTTGTCGCTTGATCATCGGCTTTGTTCCAGCGAAATGAAGTCGGGTCCTGGTTCAGCGGGTGGGCTGTTCTATTTGAAGTTCTCTGGGCTGTTCTATTTGCAGTTCTCTGGGCTGTTCTATTTGCAGTTCTCTCGGGCAGCGGGAGTTTCAGCGGGCAGCAGACTCAGTCCATACAGATGCCGTCAGCGTCGCTCTCCGGAGCCGAGGTGCCGGCGCAGGTCCTCGAGGTACCGTGTCTCCTCCTTATTCCTCGCTCGTTGCGCTTCTTCGCAAAGTTCTGATGGAACCAATGCTTGGCGCGAAGTGGCGTCTCCAAATTGCGTTTTGTAAAATAAGCTCAGCTGCTTTCTGGTGCAAGATCTGACAAACCAAAGGAAACTGGGAACGTGGTGCAAGGAATGGCGAACAAAGGATTTCTGCACCACAAAGTTTTGTTGTTCCAAACCTGGCTCAGTGTGCGTGTTTCAACGCTTGCAAATCCGAGTCGAAAGGGGGGGGGGTTGGAGGGGGGATTCTTGTTGTGTTTTGGTGGTTCGAAAGATTGAAAACAAAAACAGCGCGAAGCGAAAGTTCAGACGCGAGGTGTTTTGTTTCTGCTTGGGTAGACCGTCCCTCATCCGGCTGAGAGGAGCGCCCAGGTAAAGAGGTTTATGGTGCTTTTGGTGCGCTCACATTTGAAGGGGATTGGTTGAGGCTGCTTGGTTTGAGGCCAGGTGACCCAAATTCGTTGTCTAAAAATTCACAGCTGGTAGTCACTCTCACAACAGCTGATTGAACTGTTTCGGTGCTGGAGACACTGCAAACGAGCAAACTCGAGCTGTGGTGCAAGCATTGTGGGACATGCAGAGTCAAAATTTGTCCGTCTGAAGAAAAGATTTGGAATCATCTTGCAGTGGGGTTGAACAAACCGGAAGTCCCTGCACTGGGTGTGGCTCGATAGATGTCGCGTTGTCCGTCGCGCAGGGAGAACCCGCCCTCTGCGCATGGTCCCTACTGCGCAGGTCCCGTCCCGAGTTCAATCGTGCGGTTGGGCGAGCAAAGGGTTGTGGTGTTGGCAGCAAATCTGTGTTGAGATTGACCAATATCTGTCGGCTCGTCGATATTTTCGAGTTGACCTGTTGAGAAACAAAGACTCTGACCTTCTGAGCTCGCAGTGTCTGCCAATCGGTCGTTGGATGAGATCGCACAAAGGCGAACAAACGGATGCACACAGCTCACTTGAAGCCAAACTGCGTGGAGACAGGCCATCACCGAGAATTTTGCTGCGAAGGATTGTGGTAGAACTTTGAGAAAATATTTTTACTGGAGTTTCCAAAAGCACAGTGAGGAGGACATCGCTCGTTTGTGCTTTTTGGACTGAAAATTCTCGGATTTCGTCATTTTTTGAATATCAGTGCAAAATCGAACACGACTGCGAATTCGAACTTTGATTGGGCGGTTCGCACAGAGTTGCTGAGCGATAACAAACAGGGATTATCCTGATACGAATGGGAGATCATGATTAGCGTTGGGAGCTACGGCAGGGACGCGGGCTGCCAGTGTCCGAACTGCAGTGTAGGCGCAGTGTCCATGGAAAATTCCTCTGGACCCAACATCCCCACAGATGGACACTACATCCAGGATTTAGACGCCTACTGGAGGCAGTACAACGAAATGGTTAGAACACGAATTTCTGTTTTTATTTTTGCGTTTTGCACGTGTTGTGTTTTGTTTGTGGTGTGTTGAAACACGTGGGTGCAGGTACACAGGGAGACGAACAATGGGACTGGATGTGGAGATTTTACAGTCGTTGTTCCTTGGTGAGATGCAGTGCACTGCTGCGCGGAGAACATCCGATTTGGATGACATCAAGAATCAATGTGTTGACAGGGCTCTCACACTGTACAAAAATGGAACCTGTGAAATCACACAATGATTTTTCGAAACCTTTGGTCGAGAAAAGGGTTGTTTGATTGAACGAACCGTTTTTGTGAGTTGAGAACCTATTTCTACCAGATGCGAGCACATGCGACTGGTTTTGTGATCGCAGAGTTGTAGAATTCACCTTCACGAATGAGTTCAGGGTTTTCTCGGGTTTTGTCCCGGCGGATGGAATGGAGAGATTTTCCTCGTGGTGTGACCCATGAAGGTCATTTCCGTTGCTTTCAGCTGTAGTGGGTCACTCGTACCCATCACGTCCACTCCTGTCTGGGACGCACCTGGTCGCCTTTCACTGAAGTTGAGAGTCCTTTGCCCCAATGGGGACCTCAATGCGAGCAAATCAAGGCGAATGCTTCGGGGCGTCTTGTACTGGATGTGACTTGCTGGAGCTCGCGGACGGACAAGAGGTTTTCACATTGGTGACACACGGTCGTTTTCTTGACGTCGGTGTCAAAAGTTTTAACATTGAACCCAATGGTGGAAATTTTGACATCAGAACAAAAAACGACCGTGCGTCACCCATTATAAAATCCTCAATACGGTTGCATTGTTTCTGACGCTGTTGCGTTGTTGCTGAGGTGGCATTGTTGTTGACGTTGCGTTGTTGCTGCAGGTGAAGACGCGGCTGCACCACCCGACGCGCTACCATGTGCAGCAGAAGCAGAAGAACCAGATCCACATGTTCATCCAGCAGGACCGCAACAGCCTCCCCCTCGCCACCCAGAGCCTCCCGGACAACATGGGGCAGCAGCAACAGCAGCAGCAACAACAACAGCAACAACAACACTACCAAACAGGTGAGCAGGTCATGAGCGAATTTGCATTCAACCTGACAAGATTCAATGGTTGGGATGGGGCCTCCTCAGTGCCTGGTGCGATTCAAGTTGGAGCTCTGTGAGCTGCTTGAAAATGCCAAGCTATTCACTCAAGAGGCGGAGTTTTGAGGGGTGAGGGTGCAGACACACTGAAGCGCGGTCGGTGCGCCATTGCGTCGTGCTGTTGCGTCACCCCCATCAGGTCAACATTGGGCTGCTTTTGCATCACCCCAACTGCTCCCAGAGTGGTTTGGGCAATGCAACAACAACCTCTGTACAAACCCAATCCGGCGACGCCACAGCACGACGGGGCAGCACGACGCTCGTTGATGCGTCGCTGAGAGTGTGTTTCCAGCCTCAAACACACGGGGGCAGCACGCTAACGTCGCGGACGCACGTTGCAGGGAGCAGCCTGCCGGTGGACCCGGACTCGCCGCTCTCGATCGGACTGAGCAGCGCCGCGACGAGCGTCTCCGAGATGGACGACCTGCTGGGCGACATTATCTCGCTCGAGTCGGTCGAGGCGAACACGGACCACGACCTCGCGCTGTTCGACCCGGTGCACACCTCGCAGACGGTGAGTGCGGCGCGGAGCCGGGGGGGGGGGTTGGAGGGGGTAGCCGGGAGCAAGCGTGGGACGAGGGGGGATAAGGCAGGAGGTGCGTTAGAGGTAATCGTGCAGGAGCAAGAGGTGCGGGGTGGTGGGGGCGGGGTAGTGGTGGGGCAGGGGCTGGGGGAGGCCGGTGGGTCAGAGTGAGTCTGACGCGGGCTGGGAGGGAAGATGTGTGTGGTGTGGTGTGGTAATGCAAGTGGATATAGGGCCAGTGGAGGGGCGTGCGGTGCGGAGTGGTGGGCGCAGGAGGCGGGGAGTAGGGTGAGTGTAGCGCGGGTTGGTGGGGCAGGGGTGCAGTAGGGATGGTAGTGCAGGTGGGGGTATTTCGTGCTGGGTGGTGGGGCAAGTGGACGTTGTGCAGGTGGACATGGGTCATGGGTGGTGGGGGCAGGTGACATGCAGTGTTGGGCGGTCACGTTGAGGGCGCGGGTGTGTGAGAGGTGGGGGTGGGGGTCACGTGTCAGGGCAGAGAGCACGTGGTGCTGGGCGGTGGTCGGGCGGGGACGTGCTGTTACTGAACTCGAGGTTGACAATGTGTTCCGACGTCAACTGTCCTTCCGTGATTGTGAGAAAGTTGAAAGACGGTGGCTGAGATAAACGGAACCACAAGACCCGTTCTTTGCTGAAAAGTGCAGACACAACTGAAGGCTTCTTAATCTCTGAACTGGTTCATCTTTTGTTTTCACACAATGTGTCTGATGATATCTTTTCTCAATCGGCTGAGGTTGGCTTGATTTCACGTGAGATCTCTCAGGTCAGGAATGGCTCTGGTCGTACCAAGTGCTGCCTTTCAGATTGAGATCAGAAAGTCGTCTGGTTGAGATAAAATTACGCGATGAACAAAAGTCTGCAAAAACCACTTCGCAGGTTTGATAAGCCGACGGCCGGATTGTTGTGCCTCGGTTTGGTGAATAGATACTTGAAATCTGAAGGACATAATGAGTCATAATGTACTTGGAGAGGTAAGTGTCGTGTACGAACTGTGCTTTGTGGACATAAAGGGGAAGCTGTAAATTTTTGCGATGACCTGGGGAGAAAGAATTTACGTGGATCCTGATGCGAGTCTCACCCCTGAAGTGGACGACGGTGTGCGTCGAATTTGCGTCAAGTTTTGCCGTCAGAAACCGTCGAGCGTCAACACACTTCGCTCGCTCTGTTGGATCGCTCTTTGGTGGACTGCAGTAGGTTTCGATCTCAAAGTCGCAGATTTTCGTTTCTTTGTGTTTCATCTTCGACATCATCGAGGGTCGCGGAGTTTATTTTTTGCGCACCAGACCCCAGCTGACCAGCTGCGTGGAAAACAGCGACAATTGTAGCGAGGCGGGCGCGCAGTGGAGCGAGTAGCGAGTACCCGGTGCAGTGTCCACGCCTGTTGACCTCGGTAGCATCGCATATATCACAGTCAGATCAATTATCCTGTGGAACTGCCTGTGTTATCTGGGGCTGACACTTCATGATTTCTGTGTTTTATCTTTGAAATGGGCTGTGCTGCTGCCATTCACGTCTTCAAGAGGCGTTTCAGAGGCTTTCTTGTTTTGGATTCAAGTTTTGTGTGAGGTGTTCGGATGTTGTTGTGTTGATAGTACAGAGATGTCAAGGCAACTTATTTATGTGCACAATCTATGATCTCTGGAATTGTTGACAGCAGAGCTCTGGGGGCTTTGTTTCGCTCGCTCGGTCCAAGTTGATACGCAGTTTGGAGACCAGGCCTATTGTTGCAAAACCAGGTTCTAGCACCGACGGGAAAGTTTTGGATGCGCATCACCTTGGTTCTACCGTTGGAATTCGGAAATCTACTCACAAAAGGAATTGTTTGGGGGAGAACTGATTGCGACAGTTGGAAATGTTCCTGGTCGCTGCGCCTGACTCAACACTTCTGAAAGCCTGACTCGGTTGGATGGGACACAGACGGTCGCACAGGATAAAACGCTGTCTGATATTTGAAACCACAAAAGTGACATATTTGGTGCAAATTTTCCTGCTTCATAAAAGGGAATCGTAGTTCTTGCCAACAAGAGACATTCGACATGCCGGTTCAGAGGAGTTGCAGAGTGAAGGCCAACTGTGGTTACTATGTGGTTCCCATGGTGCCGGTGAGTCACGCGCGTATGTCTCTCTTCTTCATTCACAACAACACAACCTGGGAGATTTTATTTTTCACTGAGATAGTTTTGACTCCAATGGTTTCGTGTTGTTTTTCCAGATGCCTGGCACGACGAGTTTTCTAGAGCAGATGACGTCGGCTGACATCGTCGACCCGTCGCTGTCGGGCGGGAACCCGCTCACGTCGACGTCGTGTCCGCCGCTGGGTGGCGCCACCGCCCAGACTTCCGCCCCCGCCCCGAAGCAGGGTGGGCGGCAGCGTCAGGACCACCCTCCGCCCTACTACACCGAGGACCAGGTGCGACAGTGGAACAAGGAGCGCCAGAAGAAGGACAACCACAACCAGAGTACGTGTCGCTGGCGGCCTTTCGTGGACGCGCAAGATCTACGTGTTGCTGGGGCAACCGTGTTCACCCGTGACAACAAATGCTTGTTTTGACCGGCGTGCATGTTATCTGGAGTTGTGTTTACCATATCAGTGCGGCCGTTGTGCCAGGAAAATGGTGCATGTTGGGGTGCATGTTTGACTCATGCATATGGGAGCGCACGGTGCCCTTGCACAAAGAAAGGCTTCGAAAACAGCTGCTGTGAATTGGATGATTCCCGCCCTACAGCCAGGCGGAATTCTGCAAATGTTTGCATTTTGTCAACACATGAGTTTCATTCTCGTGCATGTTGCAGTTGAGCGGAGACGGCGGTTCAACATCAACGACAGAATCAAGGAACTCGGAACACTCCTGCCAAAGAGCTCAGATCCGTAAGTGGCCCAGATCCGCAAATTTCCTTCACAACCAAGAGAGTTGAAATGTCTCTTGCAGCAAGACCCTATTTCTGTGCCACCCTCGCAAATTCTCGTGGAAACCTCAACTTTTCTTCCGCTTTCGTCTGCACTCTGTTTGAGTAGTGCGTGACATTGATCCCTATTATCGCTCAGGTACCTGCAGTACCACTCTGCCAAGGACATGCGCACAAACAAGGGTACCATCCTCAAGGCCAGCGTCCAGTACATCGTCAAACTGAAGCAAGATCAAGAACGTCTGCGAAGAGTGGAAGAGAGGGAATCCAAACTTCTGACGGAGAACCAGAAAATGATCTTGAGGATTCAGGTTCGTGTATGTGTGTGTGTGTGTGTGTGTGTGTGTGTGTGTGTGTGTGTGTGTGCCCTGCATGCTTGGGCCTCTGCAGGGTGGAACCCGGATATGGTCCAGACGGCACGATCCGTGCTTTTTGTCACCCGCTGGTCAGAATTTCGCCTGAAAGCTGGCTGTCCTTTTTGATACAGGAGATGGAGCTGCTGTTGAAGCAGCACAACATATCTAGTCGCAACTCGGAGATCGGCACCTCGGCCGATCTGCTGCGGGACCACATGAGGAACACGTCCGCACCCGCCGTCGTCGTCAAGACGGAGCCCGCCGTCGAGGGCGCCACCTCCGCCGCCAGGTGAGTGAGCGCGCATGCGCCGTGGGCGCAGCTCTGCGAAACGTGCCTGCTCAGCGGCCAAACACTGAGTGCATCGCTGTCACACATTCTTGTTTGGCATGTGAGTGAGGAATGAATGAATGAATGCCAACGACAAAATTGACAGAAAGAACGCTCAGGCCGGCCCAGCCTTCTTGTTTACGGACGAAACCCACAGATATGGTCAACGAAAATCTGAAAATCTTGTTGTTCTTACAGCACGACGCGTACGGTGAACCCGGACGACCTGATGGAGGACAACTCACCACTAGGGGGCGACCCGATCCTCACGTCGTCCTCTCCCATCTTCCACGCGCAGACGCTGGTGAACAACACGCACCCCGTCATGGACTATGACGACGCCGACATGATGTCGTAATCTTGAGACTCGGGTTTTGAACCAGTGGTGATTGTCTGGTGGTGATAAGGAAAGTGATATTTTGCGCCAAAGCGAAATTCCGTTCTCTTTGTACAAAAATGTGCATATTTATCCACTGCATGCTGTGAATAGTTTGTGCATTTGTTTCTGTCATTTGCATCAGTTTGGAATTGAACGGAGTTTCGCACACGACGGGGCATTTCCGCGCTTAGTGCGGATTTCACCTCCAGATGTCGCGGTGTGAGAATTCTGCTGCACAGGCGACGCAAAGGTGCAATATGGTGAACGCCTTAGGCGTCCATGGTTGTTTTGTTCAACGATGGAGGCAGAGCACTCAGCCCTTTCTCGACACTTTCTGTGGTTTTACGTGTTCTGTCTCGTTGGTTCAAGACGTGGAGGGAGAAAAGATGTTTTGTTCATGATCGTGACCCCAATTTGGGCGGTGGATCTTTACGTGCGTGTGTGTGTGTGTGTGTGTGTGTGTGTGTGTGTGTGTAACACCGCACGGAGAACATGTTGAATGCGCTCATCTTGGCCATCACCTTGAATCGTCTTGAATCTACTGGCATTTCATCGAACACTTGAACTGTATGGCTGAATAGATCTACACCGAGTAGTGCCTGTGTTCGTGTCTCCCGAGCGATACTTTCCCACGCCTGAAGTTGTACAGAGTCTCGGGTGTCGATGAGTAGGTGGCGCCAGCGTTCCCAGACAAAACCCTCCTTGTACCGAGGTGACTTTGTTTTCTGTTTTCTCACGTTTGTTGAAGATTGTATTTTTCAAGGTAAAAAAATGTGCTGGTGGGGGGGGGGGGCGGGGACTTGGAGGAGTTCAGTGATTTCCTTCGAGGGGAAGGAAGCAAATCCCAAGCAGTGAACAATTTTCACAACTCGTGGTACGATTGTGTTGCAAGACAACTGAAAGAAAGGACGGATTCAGAAAGTCAGCAGAAGTTTGGGTGGGGTTTTCAGGGACAGAAAAAAAACATACCAGTTTTTCCTCCCAAAATGTTTTGCTTGTGAATCCCTGTGGTTTGTGTTGTCTCCTCGCTCGACAGTCTGCCTAACATGGAGCTCCCGTTGATTTTACCGTATCCATCCGTGCACCTTGTTGCACCAAATTTGAGCATCAGAAGTGAGGGTGCATCTCAAACGAAGGTACAAGTTTTCATTGTTCATCAGCACCCAAATACCCCAAAAACTAGGGTTATTTTTGGGGTGCGTCTTGTGCGTGGGTGGATACAGTAATCGGAAGGCTGCTTCAGAAGCACGACAAAAAATTAATCGTCAGCAAGGCAGAGGTTTCTTCTCAAAGACGTCGAGCTTGTGTGCAAGACAAATAAATTTTATGAACTGTTTTATTCTCTGCGAATGAAGGGCTGGATCCTTTTGGAAAACACAAGGACATGTAAGGCTCGCTTTGGGACTCCAAGTGACCACTGCATTGTTGTGCGAGTATCTCTGAATCACGAGTTTTGCGTCTCTTTCCAAGGGTCTGCGAACACAACGAAACAACGCCGTGTTGTTTCGCGAAAAGACTTGAGACTTTTGTGAATAGGAAATGAAGATTTCAGCAGACATTGTTCACACCTTTTGTTGGGATAATTACGAGGGCTAAACTCCTTTGTATCAAAAGGTAGATCTCAGTCTTTTGTTGCAATTGTTGTTACATTGGTCGGCAACCCTTCATTTCGTGACGTAGATCTGCTGTCGGGATAGGGATTGTCGCAACGAATTTGAGTAATTTTTGCGTCTTTTGAAGTTTTGTGTCCGGATGTAAATAAATAGTTGAACTCAAAATTCTCTTGAATTCTCTTCGTTATGATCATTTTCAGCTTCGCGTCAAGTGAGCGGATTTATTTTCTCAAATTTTAAGAGAAAGAAAAAGACTTCGAAAAGACAATTAACTGCGTACTCGGAAGCATCGTACGACCTGCTTGTGATGTCCATCCAGCCTGAGTGAGTTTTCATTGTTGTTGAGAAAAATGAGAACAAAGCGACCCAATTCGACTCGAGAGGACCTTTGAGAACTAGTTTTGCGATGAGACAAGAGCGTTGTGCACCAAACTTTACCTGGACGCACTGAAGAAGCGAGCACGACCGATTTGAAAGCATCAAGCTTGTGTGGAAGAGAGTCCAGTCAGTTTTGGAGCTTCCAAGTGGAAACGAGTCTGATTGTGGCAGATAAATCATTCGCCGAGCAGCATCTTCGCAGCGATCGTCCCCGAGCTCAACGGTGGAAATTGTTTTTAGCTTCGACTCCGATTCGGACGTGTTGCAAGAAAAAAGTACGGTAAGTGTTTCGCTTGTGTTTTCTGAAATTTATCATGATCATGCAAAACCCACGGAAAGAAAGTTTGCAGATCTAATCTGTTCAAGGGAAAAACACAAGAATTTGATCGGAGTTTCAATTGTGAATCGTGGCAGCACCGACCGAATCTTGTTCCGGCGCGGTTTACGAGGTTTCTGAAAGACTGAAAGATCGGCCAGATTGCGCTGAACACAAGGCTTTGTTGACCAAAAATTAGAGGTTCGTGTTTCAATGTTTTGAAGCGCGCGGCAAAACTGCAGTCACAAAACAGAGGTCATTGTGGTTTCTGCTGTTTGTGAAAGTTTTCGTGGAGGGGGGGGGTAGGAACCAGCTTTTTCAAAAAATGTTGAGACGTTATTTCCTGTTATTTTCTTGCCATTTTTGAGCAAAAAATCTGTTTCAAAAGGTTGGTCTGGCAAGGGGGCTGGTAAACCAACGGAGAAACGGGTGAGAAATAATTCCCAAACAATTCAGATATTTCATGTTCTTGAAAACCAGCATTTTCCACAACCTTCTTGTCAATTTTGCCAATTGCGCAAAAAAGAACAAATGTCACGTGAAAACACACATTGTCTCTCGAAATTGAATGCACACACTCAGGTGATGGCGAGTTTGGTGGGACAAAAAGGAAGAATGACACTGGTCCAAATGGCGCAACAGTTTGGCTCAGGGGAGCATCCCTCTTTGTCCCGCTGACTTCTGCAAACACTGAAATTTGTCTGGCAGTGGTCCACGAAGTGGCAGAAGGGGGGCAATGCATCCGCCTGTGAGTGCATGGACGTGTTGCAAGGGGGACCCACCCAAAGCACTTGTCTTTCTTGCACAGTTTTGCAGAGTGAAATTTGTGGAATTTTGGGACAATTTTGTGACAATTTTCAGTTGTGCCACAAGACAAACTGCCCTGACAAATGGTTCCACTGGATTCTGAAGTGAAGTATTTCTTTCTTGGGAACGGGATCTCACACAACCTTGCCGCACGGACACTCCCACCCCATTAGAGCTCCAAAAAAAATCCCAAAAAAAAGTCACCTGGTCATTGATATTGTGAGGTGACACCAGTTTCACAAGTGCATCTTGGACCACCTCGGCAGTGTCCAATGGCTTCTCGTGCAAAACTTATTCAGAAGTTTTTGATGCATTTTCGTGGGCATTTATGAAATTGGGTTCTGCAGAAATGTCTCGCCTCGACATGAATCCGCGAGTGGCACTGACCAGTTGTTCACGCGCCCCACGCTTGCGAGCCTCGGCCTGTTTACTCACGCTGTGTTCACTCTCTGAATAGCCGGAGTCCCTCGGGCCCCTCTGGTCACACCTGATTTGAGCCAGTCACTGAGAGTTGAAAGCAGGTCTCGTGTTGCTGCCATGTCTGCATGATGTTGACAAGAGACAATGAAACAAGGCTTCTTCTTACAAGGCATGAAAACGAAGTGTCGTGGTGTTGTGGTCAGTGTTTCTCTGCTCGTGTTGCGCAAGTGGCATTGTCCCATTGCAAGGCTCAAATTTCATGGTGGGAAACAGTCACCTTCTCAAAGTTTCTAGAACTACTACGATATCTTCTCCTGCATGCCATTTCGGGATTGGCAAACTTGCAAATTCAGACAGGACAAGGAGATTTCAGTTTCAGTTCAGAACTACGTGTGTACCAATATTTCAGGAGTGTGTGTGTGTGTGTGTGTGTGTGTGTGTGTGTGTGTGTATGTGTGGAATACTGGTCTTGACGTGGAGAGTACTTGTGCATGGAATACTTTTCTGTTGGATTTTCAGATGGCGGAAGGACGCGACAGGATGGACTGTGGAGAAGAATCGTCACCTCGTGCCAAGGCGAACCGAGGCAAGAGGAAGCACCCGCAAATGGTAAGCAGCGTTCTGTTCATTTAACGTGCATCTGAAAATTACCCGTTAAACTTGTGTCAATTCACTGCAATGGGAAGATGCAAGAGGCGAGAGGGCCTCGCTTGTGCTGGAAACTCAACCAAATTGTGCACCGAACGTTTTGAAGTTTGTGTTGGAGACCCCCCCCCACTGAAACTACATTCACCCCGAAATGTTGAGCGTCAAGTCGTAGTCACCCCTCCAGCCTCGATCCTAGATCCCCTGTGGGGTCGACAAAAATTAAGCCAAAAAAGGATGCACAGATCAATCAGTGTGGTGGACATTTAGTTTGCCGCACCAGCAAAAACAATTCAGTTGACGTGACGAGACACGTGAACAGGTTCTTGACGAAACCAAAATTCCAAAATGGGTCCACTTTGTTTCTCTCGAGAATTTCAGCAAAGTGCTCCGCAGACGTAACACGTACACATGTATGGACCATAGCTTTCAGAGGCAGCTCCCCTATTCTGGAAGTGTCCACAATAAATTTTAAATAATTCTTGAGTTTTAATGGGGCCACAAACTCAACTGGTTAGGTTTTGACAAGAGTGAATTTTTTCTGTGGACTCTTCCAAGAGAGGGGAGTTGCATGTGAAAGCTATGTGTTATGTGTACGTTTTGTGGCTGCGGAACGTGGTGCTGATTGCCACTGACGGGTAATGAATTCTCTCTTCCTCTGTAGATGGACGCGGACGCGCCCCCTGCGTCCCCGGTGAGCGGGCTCGCCCTGGAGTTCCAGGGTCTCTCCACCACATCCCCACCGACCGCGAAGCGCTCCGTCGGGTCTCACGGCTCTCCGGACCCCGCCGGAAACCGTCCGTTCGGGACGGTGGAAGACTCCGTGGAGATGAACCCAGCAGAAGAGTCTGGAAGTGGACTGGGTGGGGAATTCCATCGGGTAACCCGCTCTCAGTGCAGCTCTTCGAATCACGTGACGGTGTCTCAGTCTCTGGGTGGCGGTAGCACTGGACTGGGGAGGCACGACCAGGCTCAAGTCCCTGCGTCATGTATGGTGCAGAAGCGTCCCAGAAACACGTCAGTCTCCACCACGACACCTCTCCCCTCTGGGATGATCTCGAGTCCTGCAGCGAAGCGGCTGCGGAAGGTCTCCCAAGGGTACACGAGTCCCAGTCCCCGGCGGAGGTCACAGCCGCCGCCCACCTCTCCTCTGGCGCTCTCGCCCAAGAAGACGACGTCCACGCGGGCGAGTTTGGGCGGCGTGGAATCAAGTCCGTCTGCTGAGCGGCACCAGATGAGCTGTGCCAGTCCCGCAACGAGGCGGACCAGGAGAACCAGCAACGGACTCCAATCTCCTGTTCAATCGGACAAAGGACCCACGAAGCTCACGGCGTCGGCGTCCGCAGCATTCCGTCCGACCGCCATTGACAACTTCAGCACGCCCATCGCAACCCGCAGCAAGTCAACTCTCGCCGGACCCCAGGTGCAGAAGGTCCCAGCGTTCACCGAGTCAGCGAGTTCCCCTTCAGAGGGGAACCGCGTGACCCGAACTCCCAAGAAACAGCTGGCCACGAGCAAGTCACGTGCACTGGACGCAGACACGGACAACGCGCCGACGTTCTCAGCCTCGGCGCCCAAAATCAACCGCACAGCGAGTAGACTGGGGTCTGAGAGTGACGGAGAAAGTGAACGAAGGAGGACGTCATCCGGACGTCGGGCCCAGAGAGAACGGACTCCGAACAGTGCGTCTCGCGAAGGGCATCGTGTCTCCTCGTGTCTCCGACATCGGCGACCCTCAGTGTCTGCCGATCCGAATGACGGTGACCTCGACGGGGTGTCAGCTCTTCCGGACAACTGGGACCTGGACACTTCCTTCGACTTGGGAACGCCGGGTGACGAGCCACGAAGCGTCGCCAAACGACTCCGGTCGTCTGATGACGTCACTCGTCACGTGCCCCTGCAGACATCCACACCAGCGGCCAACAGCGTGGACTCGCCCAAAGGTGAGGAAAGACGTTGAGAAGAAATTGCACGGGGAGGTTGCACGTCGACGACATTGGGCGCGCTCCATTTGGATCTACGCCGCTGGGTTGGAGACAGGGCGAAGTGGGCGACGTCAGCCATTTGGGCCCACTGAGCCAACTGACACATGTAAAGAGAACACTGGTATCGTGATAGTGTGTGATTGAAATGTTGTGACGCGATGCGCTCATGTTTTTCTGTCTTTGTCGTGTGTAGAGGGCATGACGCACTCCGCCGGCGGTGGCTCCTCCTCCAGTCGACCCGGCTCGGCCAGAGGCTCCCTCTCCCGGGCGTCCAAACTCTCGAGGGACGCCGCGCTCTTCAAGAGCCCCCTGTCCCCCGACGCCAGCCCCGTGCTGAGCAAGAAACGACGTAGGACGTTCAATGGTGAGTCCGTTTTACACATCTGAATTTTTATACAGCGAGGAAACCTCCTGCCTTGTACACTGGCAGTAGCTGAGGCCAAGCCCTTGCCTTGTCTGGCGGCCCCCCGCCCGGGGCGGCGGGGGGGTGGGGGGCGGGGGGGGGGGGGGGTGGGGCGGCGGGGGGGGGGGGGGGGTGGGGGTGGGTGGGTCCTGGTTGAGGTCGGTGCCGCTGATACCAATACCCTGAAATCCCAGCTCGCTACCCCAGCTCCTGATA